>PDWI01000112.1_pt1 | contig 111835 bp, 108 predicted proteins | sample 1430891 | NCBI WGS metagenome assembly PDWI01 (sample SAMN01162508, study PRJNA174530) | Oral metagenome, whole genome shotgun sequencing project. | biome: Marine environment; feature: Marine mammal; material: Swab sample of the gingival sulcus; isolation source: swab sample of gingival sulcus...
CGGATGAAACACGACCAAAGGCTGAGGGGATAGTACTTTAGCGGTACAGACCCGAAGCCTTTGCTTGTCGGGGTGAGTTCGAAAGTCGCCATTTAGTAAGGTCTCTACTCATCTTATCTTAAAGACTTATCATAAGGCACCCCGGCCGCCTTAGGTCCAATAGCCTTCGAACTAAATACAACCAGTGCAATTACCGTTAGTATATACGGTATCGCATTGAAGTACTCTCCTGGTATCTTTGATAGGAAGTCTATACTTGTTGCAAAGATTCCGAGTATTTGGGAGAACCCAAAGAACATACTTGCTAGTAGTAGTCCTAGTGGTTTCCACTGACCGAATATCAGTGCTGCAAGTGCTATAAATCCTATACCGTGTATACTTCCAGCTGTGTACTGTGTATCAAATGTAAGGATCATGATACCACCACCTAGTCCTGCTAGGGCTCCAGAGATGATGACACCAATATATCTCATCTTATAAACATTGATACCTACAGAGTCAACTGCCTGAGGGTGTTCACCGGTAGCTCTAAGTCTAAGACCAAATGGCGTCTTATAAAGCACTAGCCAACTTATCAGTACGATTGCAAAGGCTAGGAACACCGTGTAATAAATGTTTGTAAAGAATATCTGACCGATTATAGGGATTTTACTAAGTCCCGGCACGGTAGTTTTTGTAAATCCTCTGCTGAACGTTTCGGTTCTTTGCTGATTGAAGATTATTTGTGATAGGTATATTGTCAGTCCACCTGCGAGTAGGTTTATCGCTGTACCAGAGATAACCTGATCGGCGCCAAGATTGACGGAAAGATAGGCATGTATTAATGATATTAACATACCTGCCACCAAGCCGACTAATATAGCAAGCCAAGGCGCTGCTACAATTCCAGCCTTCTCAAAAAATACAATTGCTGTCGCTGTACTAAAGCCTCCTATCATCATAATTCCTTCAAGTGCAATATTTACTACACCAGAACGCTCTGAAAACATACCGCCTGTTGCAGTTATAATTATAGGAGTTGAAAAAATCAGTGTAAGTGTAATCATCGAAAAAATAACATCCATTATTTATTACCTCCTATCTTCTTAAGTACTCTCTTTATACCGTTTTGCATTGCAACAAACACAACTATCATAGAACTAATAATAATAGCTATATCTCTTGGTATGCCCTGCGTTTGCATGATAGGCTTTGCTGCGTTCAGTGCACCAAACAGAAGTCCTGAGAATAAGGACCCAATGGCGGTGTTTCCACCTACCAGTGCAACTGCAATACCGTCAAAACCATATCCTTCCGCACCAGGTAACACTCTACCGTATCCGAAGGTTCCTATTGCTATTATTACACCTGCAAGTCCTGAAAATGCACCCGCTATCATCATTGATAATGCTGCACTTTTTTCTACATTTATCCCCGCATATTTGGCTGCATCTTTGTTAAATCCAACCGCTTTTAGCTCATAACCAAAAGTAGTTTTTTCGATGATGTACCAAAATACGAAAATAGCAATCGCTACAAAGACGAATCCCCAGTGAAGTCTCGAGTTGTTCGTAATGCTTGATAAGAATTCACTCTTTAGTGTAAGGCTTTCCGCTAATTCAACGGTCTTTGAGTTGGTTGAACCTGGAAGTTGTTTATAGTAGTAATTTGTTAAATAAAGAGCTGTATAGTTCAACATAATTGTTACAACAACCTCGTGTACGTTGAACCTCGCTTTTAGATAACCAGGAATGAGTCCCCAAATAGCACCGGCAAGTGTTCCAGCAACTATCATCACTATAAGTATTAGCAAATGTGGTCCTCTTACCGTTAACCCTATCGCAACTGCTACAAATGATCCAACCATTAACTGCCCCTCTGCACCAATGTTAAATAGTCCCGTTCTAAATGCAAAGGCAACGGAAAGACCGGTCAGTATGATAGGCATCGCGAATACAAAATATTCTCCTACATATCTTAGATTGAAAAATCCTCTACCACCAATTGTTTTAGCAAAGTTTACGCCAAATACCGCTCTTATCATCGAGATAAACATATCAATCGGATTAAGCTTGGTAATTAACATGATGATGATACCTACTAAGAATCCCATGATAATAGCAATTAAAGGTATCAATACAGGGTATTTTTTCTCATCACCCAAAAAATTCTTAATCTTTTGCATTACTCTACCTTACCTTTCTTTGCTCCTGACATCATAAGACCCATTTCGTTCTCATCTGCCTCTTTAGAATCCACTACGCCAACTATCTCGCCCTCATAAATTATATTAATCTTATCAGAAACATTTATAACTTCTTCCATTTCGAGTGATACAAGTAGTACGGCCTTACCATTATCTCTTTCTGCAACAAGTCTTTGATGAATGTACTCAATGGCTCCTACATCAAGCCCTCTCGTTGGTTGCGCAGCTATTAGGAATTTAGGCGATCTTGATACTTCCCTGGCGATGATTGCCTTTTGCTGATTTCCACCTGACATGCTTCTCGCCTGCGTTATACTACCTTGTCCGGATCTTATATCGAATGTCTCAATAAGACGTTCGGATTCTTTTCTCACTTCGGCCTTATTAATAATACCATTTTGTGAATATGGCTCTAGAAAGTATTCCTGTAATACGAGGTTTTCTTCTAAGGAAAAGTCTAGAACCAGCCCATGCTTATGCCTGTCTTCAGGGATATGCCCTAAGCCTATTAGTGTTCTTTTTCGAATTTTTTCATTTGTTATATCTTTTCCTAACAAGGTTATTTTTCCAGATTCTATCTTTGTTAAACCGGTGATAGCTTGAATGAGTTCAGATTGACCATTACCATCAATACCTGCAATACAGACAATCTCTCCTTCTCGAACTTTAAGGCTAAGATTGTTAACTGCTTTAAGTCCTCTTGAATCTTTAACCGTAAGATTCTCAATATCAAGAACTACCTCTCCAGGTTTGGAAGGCCCTTTTTCTACTTCAAAACTTACTTCACGTCCCACCATCATCTCCGCCATATCTTTTTTGGATGATGTTGCAACGTCTACGGTTCCAATGTATTTACCACGTCTTAGAACCGTACATCTATCAGCAACTTCTTTTATCTCTTTCAGTTTATGAGTTATTAGGATGATCGATTTACCTTCTTTTATAAGTTCTTTCATGATACTCATAAGTTCTTCAATCTCTTGTGGCGTTAGAACTGCTGTAGGCTCGTCAAATATTAGTATTTCGGCGTTTCGGTAAAGCATCTTAAGGATTTCTACCCTTTGCTGCATGCCCACTGTGATATCTTCAATTTTTGCATAAGGATCAACTTTTAATTTATATCTATCGCTGATCTCTTCTACTCTCTTGGCCGCCTTTTTGATATTAATGGCACCGAGTTTAGTCTTTGGTTCCATACCTAGAACTATATTTTCGGTAACCGTAAAATTGTGTACCAGTTTGAAGTGCTGGTGAACCATTCCTATCCCGAGTTCGTTTGCAATATTAGGATTGGAAATTTTTATTTCTTTTCCTCTTACTTTTATCGTTCCCTCTTCTGGTTGATATAGCCCAAATAAAACACTCATCAGAGTAGATTTCCCAGCACCGTTTTCTCCAAGAAGCGCGTGTATCTCCTGCTTTCTAAGCTTGAGTGTCACATTGTCATTGGCTATAATGCCGGGGAATCTTTTTGTAATATTGTGCATCTCTATTACATATTCCATAATTACTCCTAAATTTGTGAAAAAAAATTGTCTTGTAAAAATAAATATATTTTGCAAGACAATTTTTGTTTTTTGTTGGTTTGTAACCTATTTTTTCATTACTGTATACGTGAAGGTGTAACAGGTACTTCTATTTCGCCAGCTAAGATTTTTTCTTTGTAAGCGTTAATTTCTGCTACTATCTCATCACTTAGGTTTGGATTTTCTTCCGGTATTCCAACACCATTATTCGCTAAACTAAATACGCTAACTTGTCCACCAGGGAAAGTTCCTTCGTACACAGCTTTTGCTACGTCATAAGCTGCAACGTCAACTCTCTTCATCATAGAAGTAAGTACAACACTGTTCTCTCCATCATAGATTCCATCAGCATATTGATCTTTGTCAACACCACATGCCCATACATCTTCGCCATTGATTCTTCTGTCTTTCGCTTCTTTAATCAATCCGTTACCAGTTGCTCCAGCAGCGTGGTAAATTACGTAAGCGCCTTGTGAGTACATTTTAGCAGCTAATGTTTGTCCGATTTGTGTATCTGTGAATGATCCTGCATACTCCACTAAAACTTCTACATCAGGAGCTACAGCTTTTACACCAGCTTCAAATCCAGCTTCGAACTTTTGAATAATATCAAAGTCCATACCACCAATGTATCCAACTTTTGTTTGTCCAGCTTCTTTCGCTTTTAAACCAGCTGCAATACCTACTAGGTATGATCCTTCGTTCTCAGCGAATACGGCACTAGCTACGTTAGGAGCGTCAACAACGGAGTCAATAAGTAAGTACTTTTGATCTGGGAAGTTAGCCGCAACTTCTGTTAAAGCTTCCGTAAATAAGAAACCAGGTGATACGATAAGATTCAATTCTTCATCAGAGAAAGTTGAAAGGTTAGGTATATAGTCAGCATCAGTTTCCGATTGGATGTACTTTGATTCAACGCCCATATCGGCTGCAAATTTCTGAACACCTTCCCAAGTACTTTGGTTGAATGATTTGTCATCGATTCCACCGATATCAGTAACTACACCAACGATGAAAGGCTCATCGGATGGCGCCTGTGTTTGTGCTTCGGTTTCGTTTTGTGTTTCTTCTTGCTTTTGTGACTCTTCAGCTTTTTTAGTAGTTTCTGTCTTTGCTTCTTCAGCAGGTTTTGCGCATGAAGCTAACGAAACAACCATAACTAAAACAAAAAGCAATGATAACATTTTTTTGAACATAATTGTCCTCCCTTTAATAATTTGTGATAGAGATATTCTACCACACAATTAACGTTTTGCATATAATTTTTGTATATTTTGTTATATAAATATTGAATTTTGCTGATAAAAAGATTAAAGTTTGATATTTTTCATATAATTATCAATAATCATATTGAATTGTTTTTCTGTTAGATAATCTTTAGGCATTATCTTACCATTTGTCTCAATGATAATTCCCAACTCTTTTGCTTTTTTAACATAAGTAATAGCCCAATTACTAATATCTTCTTTATCGGAATAATCAACAAGATTATCTTCATCCGTTACGATAATATCTGAATTGGACGCCTCAAAGGCTTTTACAATAATTGTATACGCTTGTTCTCTAGTAATATTTGATTCCGGCTCAAACTTACCGTTTGGAAAACCATTTATTAGCTTTTTGCTCGTAGCGGTATAAATGTATTTACTAAGTGGTGTACTTAGCTCAACATCACTAAATCTAAACTCCAAAGGTTCTACCAGTTTATAGCCTTCATTTTTAACAAGCAGTTCTGTAAACTTACCCCTTGTCATATATTTTTTGACATCATCATCTGTTTTGGAATTATCCGTTTTGAACACAAATTCTTTTTTATACGGCTTTGTTACTCCGTCTTTTTCAATTACTTCAAACTCAGCCTTTACTTGATATCTTGTTGAATAATCATACTCTGTAAGAGGTAGTAGAAGTATTGAATTATCGAGTAAGTAATAATCCTTTGAGGTTAATACACTAATAGGTATTTCCTCACCGGTATTAACGTTAACGACTGATGCTTTGATATTGGAAAATTTAGCAGAAGAAGGGGAATAATAAGATATGGTGATAGGTAGCCCAACTTTTTCAGCAATATTTTCGTTTTTTTTCTTAGAATAAGAACTATATTTCGCAGAATTATTTTTACTGGACACATCCAACTGTCCATTGTATGGATATGTTATTAGTTTTGAGTAATTAATTTTATTTCCACCTACGACAAAAGTAGCATAACCTTCATCCATCGCCATACCAATACTTGTATACATAGGATTTAAGATAATACTTCTCGTAATAGGATCATTTATTATTCTATCAATTCCACTTTGTAGATTATTTATGTCCCTTTTTATGAATTCGTAAACATACTTATCTTCATAATCAAAATAGCTCGCTCTATCCCATGGATACCTACCTCTAAAATATTCCTTCGTACTGTCTTCCACACTTGAAAAAGCGTCATTATATCTCATATACTTACTGTGATATGAGGACATCTCTTTTAACTTTGGATCACTTTTATATACTGGTAATCCCATTTTAGACATCAAGTTATTTAACGATTCAATTGTTCTTTCTGATTCATCAATTATCACATCATCAGCCGCAAAAGCTTTCAGGCTGAGTGTCATTATTAAAATCAGTAGTATAAAGAACCTTTTCACATTTTCTCCATTTCTTTTTCCGATCAAAATACAGAATCCCAATGGTATTGTAGCATTTTAACATTTCAGTTATATTACAATACGATTAAAAATTGGTGTCTTTATGTTAAAAGACACCAATCACCCAGTCTAAAAGGCTAAACTAGGTGATTGTGTAAAAACTATTGTTTTCGCGACAATACTACTCTTCTGTACTCATTGCCGATTTTTTAATATTTTCAACGACTTCATCATCGACTTCATCATTGATGACTTCTTTTATTTTTGCAATGGCCGCAATGCTGATGTCCTCATCAAAGTCCATAATCTTAACTCCTGATGTTACTCTTGAATACACGGATACATCGCTTACTCTTATTCTTATAATTATACCTTCAGTAGATATTATTATCAGTTCATTTTCTTTGTTTACCGCTTTCATTCCTACAACGTTGCCTGTCTTTCCAGTTATCTTGTAGAATTTAACGCCCTTTCCGCCACGCTTTTGCAAGGTGAAATGAGTCATTTTAGTTCGTTTACCGTAACCATTTTCTGAAATGATAAGCAAATCTTTTCCTTGTGATATGAGTTGCATACCAATTACTTCATCTCCAGGGTTTAAGTTCATTCCTCTTACCCCCATGGTAACTCTTCCCGTGATCCTTACGTCTTGTTCGTTAAATCGAATGCACTGACCATATTTTGTTCCTAGTATTATCTCCTGATCATTATCTGTTAGTTTTACTTCAATTAAACTATCATCATCTTTAAGTGCAATTGCTATCAGTCCATTTTGTCTTATGTTTTGATAGTCTGTTAATGCTGACTTTTTGATAATCCCTTCTCTAGTCGCCATGAACAAGAACTTGTCATCTTCAAATTCCTTGATAGGTATTATCGCACTTATCGTCTCATCCGGATCCAGCTGTAATAGGTTCACTATCGCAACCCCTCTAGCTGTCCTTGAAGCGTCTGGCACCTCATAGGCTTTTAGTTTGTAGGCCTTTCCTTTGTTCGTAAAAAATAAAATGTAGTGGTGAGTAGATGTAATAAAGATGTTCTCTACAAAGTCATCTTCTCTCGTCTTCATTCCCTTAATGCCTTTTCCACCTCTGTTTTGAGACTTATAGGTATTAACAGGAAGTCTCTTAATATAACCAAGATGAGTCATCGTGATAACTACTGTCTCTTTCTTGATTAAATCTTCCATATTTATTTCTGAAGTATCATGCTCTAGCTGTGTTCTTCTCTTATCCGCGTATTTATTCACCACGATCAGTAATTCTTCTTTTATCAGGTTAAGGAGTATTTTCTCATCAGCAAGTATTGCCTTGAGTTCCTTTATCTTTTCTTGTAACTCCTGATATTCCATTTGAAGCTTTTCTAGTTCTAGGCTGGTTAGTGCCCTAAGTCTCATGTCTACTATGGCCTGAGCTTGAACGTCACTAAAATCATATTGTTCTACCAAATTTGCTTTAGCGTCAGCAGTACTTTTTGATGCTCTAATAGTTTTTATGATCTGTTCTATGATGTCTAGCGCTTTTAATAACCCTTCGAGTATGTGCGCTCTGTCTTCCGCTCTTTTTAGGTCATACTTCGTCCTTCTTGTTACTACATCTTTTTGATGATTTAAATAATGAACTAGTACTTGTTTTAGATTAAGTATCTTTGGTTCTTTTTTAACCAATGCGAGCATATTTATACCAAAGGAATCCTGCATAGGTGTATGCTTATAAAGTCTATTGAGCACAACGTTTGCATTTGCATCTCTTTTTAGCTCAATAACTATTCTCATCCCTTTTCGGTCGGATTCATCTCTTAAGTCAGATATACCTGTAATAGTCTTTGTACTCACTAATGAAGCTATTTTTTCTATAAGCCTTGCTTTGTTAACTTGATATGGAAGCTCTGTGACAATGATTCTATTTTTACCACCACTCATCGGTTCTATATCTGTTACAGCCCTGCATTTTACGATACCACGGCCCGTTCGGTAGGCTTGTTCTATCCCTTTTCTACCCAGTATGGTTGCTCCTGTTGGAAAGTCAGGTCCTTTTATTATTTTTAATAATTCTTCTATCTCAGTTTCTCTATTTTCTAGAACGTGGTTATCTATTATCTTTATCACCGCATTCGATACCTCTCTTAGGTTATGCGGTGGTATATTGGTAGCCATACCTACGGCAATACCCGCTGTACCATTTACTAATAAATTCGGATATCTTGCTGGTAATACGTCTGGTTGCTTTAATGATTCATCAAAGTTCGGTACGAACTCTACTGTATCTTTTCCTATATCTGCAAGTAACTCCATGGATATCTTGCTTAGTCTTGCTTCGGTATACCTCATTGCAGCTGCAGAATCTCCATCCACTGAACCGAAGTTACCATGACCGTCCACGAGCATATTTCTGTAGGAGAATGGTTGCGCCATTCTTACCATGGTTTCATAGATTGATGAATCACCATGTGGGTGATATTTTCCCATTGTATCGCCGACGATACGTGCACTTTTTCGGTAAGGTTTATCTGGCGTTAAGTTTAACTCGCTCATTGAGTAAAGTATCCTACGCTGAACCGGCTTTAGTCCATCTCTTACATCTGGTAAGGCTCTTGAAGCTATAACGCTCATGGCGTAATCTATATAGGATTTTTTCATCTCGTCACTTAGATTGACGGATATAATCTTATCATATTGTTTTTCTTCTGACATTTTTTCTCCCTACTATATATCTAAATTCTTAACATATTTTGCATATTTTTGAATAAACTGTCTTCTTGGCTCTACTTTGTCACCCATAAGTGTTGTGAAGATTTCATCTGCACTTGCCGCGTCTTCAATCTCTACTTTTAGTAGAACTCTCTTTTCTGGATCCATCGTTGTTTCCCACAACTGATTGGCGTCCATTTCACCAAGACCTTTATATCTTTGTAAGGTAATTTGTTCTTTACCTATTTTGTTCAGTAATTTTTCAAGCGCACTATCATTGTATACATAATGATGTTTCTTGCTCTTTGTTACTTTATAAAGTGGTGGCTGCGCTATATACACTTTTCCGGATTCTATTAATTCAGGCATATATCGATAAAAGAATGTTAGCATAAGCGTTCTAATATGAGCGCCGTCAACGTCTGCGTCAGTCATGATGATTATCTTGTGATATCTAAGTTTTTCAATATCAAATTCATCATTTATTCCTGTGCCAAAGGCCGTTATCATATTTCTTATTTCATTATTTTCTAATATTTTATTAAGTCTAGCTTTTTCAACGTTTAATATTTTTCCTCTAAGTGGTAATATCGCTTGTGTCTTTCTACTCCTTGCCGATTTTGCACTTCCACCCGCACTATCTCCCTCGACTAAATATATCTCACAAATAGTAGGATCTTTCTCGCTACAATCAGCTAGTTTTCCAGGTAACGATGTGCTATCAAGTGCACTTTTTCTTCTGGTTAAATCCCTAGCTTTTCTAGCTGCGTCCCTCGCCCTACTTGCTGCAACAGCCTTTTCTAATATGATCTTTGCAATATGTGGATTTTGCTCTAAGAAGTAGGTAAGCTGTTGTGACACAATATCATTAACTGCTGTTCTTGCTTCTGCATTACCTAATTTTTGCTTCGTCTGACCTTCAAACTGCGGATCGGATATTTTTACAGAAATAACACAGGCTATTCCCTCTCTTACATCTTCTCCGGATAGATTTTTATCATTGTCTTTTATTATTTTTTGATTCCTTGCGTAGTCATTTAATGTTTTGGTCAGCGCATTTTTAAACCCTGTTAGGTGCATACCACCTTCCGGAGTATTGATATTATTAACAAATGAAAAAATGTTTTCTACATAGGAATCATTGTGCTGAAAAGCTACTTCTACATTTACGCCTTCGTAGTTGCCTTCACAGTAAAATACGTCATTATACTGTTTGGTCTTGTTTCTGTTTCGATATTCTACAAATTCACGTATTCCACCTTCGTAAATAAATGTCTCCGAAATCTTTTCTTCTTCTCTTTCATCTTCTACGGTTATCTTAAGTCCCTTGGTTAGGAACGCCATTTCCTGAAAACGCTCTCTTAAAGTACCATAGTCGTATATTAAGTCGTCAAAAATATCTCCGTCTGGCTTAAATGTAATGGTCGTTCCAGTTTTCTTCGTTTTTCCAACTACTTCAAGAGGTGTCATTACTCTACCCCTCTCATATCGTTGTCTATGAATCTTCCCGCTTTGATGGACATTTACTTCAAGCCATTCGCTAAGCGCGTTAACAACAGATGCACCTACTCCGTGTAGACCACCTGATACTTTATAACTATCATTATCGAATTTTCCACCGGCGTGAAGTACTGTGAATACTACCTCAACGGCAGAAACTCCCTTTTCGTGCATCCCTACAGGGATACCATTCCCATTATCTGATACGGTTATAGAATTATCGTCATGAATAACGATGTTTATTTCATTACATCTTCCTGCTAAAGCCTCGTCTACTGAGTTATCTACTATCTCGTATACGAGGTGATGAAGTCCTCTTGTCGATGTACTACCTATGTACATTCCGGGTCTTTTTCTTACAGCTTCAAGTCCTTCGAGTACTTTGATACTCTTAGCACCATATTTGCTACTAGTTCCCATAAATCCTCCTGCTTATGTATTTTTTCATACATAGTATAGCTTATCATATTAAGTAATATATTTCTACTGGATGGTGGAAAGTTTTATTATACGAATAAGTTTTTATGATAACTAGATATGCTATCATTGTCAACTTTGTAGATTACGGCACCTTTTAATTTTTTCATAACAAAGTCTTCGACACCCGTTCCAGTTATAATGGTCTGAATATTTCCTAACTGTTCTATTAGATATATTTGTCTGTTTTCATCTAGTTCTGATAATACATCATCTAGTAGAAGAACTGGTGAAATGTCTGTTTTATTTTTTATGATTATTATCTGTGTAAGTTTTAGAGAAAGTACTGTTGTTCTTATCTGACCTCTTGAACCGTATTTTTTTAATTCCATATCATTTAGTATGAATGAAAAATCATCTCTGTGCGGCCCTAAAGAGGTAGCTCCTCTTAAAATATCTCTATTAGTAGATTCATTTAATTCCTCATAATAGGAATCTTTTGATACACTTTTATTGTAAATTATCGTGATATTTTCTTTTTTGCCAGATATTTCGTAATGAATCTTACCAATGTTTTCCGATATTTCTTCTATGAATTTTTGTCTTGTATTTATGATCTGGGTTCCGTATTTTGCTAACTGTTCATTATATACATCCAGTAACCCTGTATTACTACTAATACTTTCTGATTTTAATAATACATTTCTTTGTTTTAACGTACTGTAATACCTCATCAGATTGTTAAGATATACTTTATCCAGTTGGCATATTTCAATATCTAAAAATCTTCTTCTTCCTGATGGTGTTCCTTTTACTATGCTAAGATCATCAGGCGAAAAAAATACGACATATATATTTCCAAATAAATCGGCAATCGATGACTTTATAACGGAATCGATTGCTACCTTCTTCTTTGAGTCTCTATTTAATTCTACAGAAATAACATGATTTATAGCGTTTTTTTCATAGTTAATAGAAATAATGGATTGATCACTATGGGTATTTATTATTTCTTTATCGGAAGACATTCGATTGGACTTTGAGGTTGCGCACAAATAGATTGACTCTAATATATTGGTCTTGCCCTTTGCATTATCGCCTATTATTATATTTACGTTTTTATTTAAATCTACCTTTAAATCTTTAAAATTCCTATAGTTAATTAGCTTAATACTATTTATGTGCATTTGATTTTACTACCAATTTTTGATCACGAAATGAAACGGTGTCTCCTTCGTAAATCTTTTTTCCTCTTCTAGTATCAACTTCTCCGTTTACTTTTACTTCTCCATTCATAATATATATCTTTGCCTCTGCTCCTGATGAAACAAGATTACCTAGCTTTAATAGTGCCCCAAGTTTAATGTACTCCGTATCTATTATTACTTCGTTTATCATACATTTGTCCTTATTGGTACTATTAGATATCTATAGTCTTTTTTCTCCAAACTCTTTATCGTACAAGGTGTACGACTGGAGGTTAACAGTATTGTTATTTCCTCATCATCAATTACTGAAACCGCTTCTAAAAAATATCTTGGATTAAACGCTATTCTAATATCGTCTCCAGATTTTTTAATTTGTATTTCTTCTGTTGTTTCACCGAGTTCTGTATTACTCGATATTGTCAGTACATCATCATTGATATCGAACATAACAGGATTTTTCTTGGATTCTCTTGCTATCAGTGAAGCCCTGTCTATCGCATCATACAATGTTTCTTTACCAACTGTTATCATTGTATTGTGTTCTTCGGAGAAAAATTTCTCATAAGGTGGATATCTTCCTTCCAGTACTCTTGATATTACCTTTGTTGAACCAAGGTCAAAAAGTACGTATTTGTCGGATATATTTATAATTACGTCGCTCTCATCATCTGTAAATATTTTACTTAGCTCCACCAATGTTTTGGCAGGAACCACTGTACTGATATCATTTGTTTCATTATCAATTTCATTTTGCCTAAATGCTACTCTAAATCCATCCATTGACACGAAATTAAGATTATTGTCTTTTACTTCTAATAGTATTCCTTTTAGTATTGGTTGATATTCTTTTATAGCCACTGCAAATTTTGTCTTGTTTATCATATCTCTTAATTTTCCTGATGAGAATGTAAACCAGTTTTTCTTTTCTATTTCTGGGAAATTAATAAAATCATTCCCTGCAAGTCCTTGTAATTTGAATACAGAATTTGATGCTGATATCGTCGTATAAAAATCTTCATTTGTTTCAATGGTTACTATATCGTTTGGTAACTTTCTTACTATTTCAAAAAACAATCTTGCATCAAGTGCAACTTGACCATCTTTTAAAATGTTTGTTTTCACATTTGTTTCTATGCTTATTTGTGTATCGCTACTAAATATGGTAACCCTGTCTGAATGTGCTTTTATTAAAAAACTCTGTAGTATTGGTATCGTTGTTCTTGTAGATACTCCTTTACTAGCAATGCTAAGGGATTCTAGTAAATCGATTTTTTGAATTTTAAATTTCATTGTTTTCTCCTATAATAAATAATTAATAATCAGTAGTAGTATTAGTAGGGGCTGTTGATATGTTTATAACCAGTAATAAACCTCATAAATTCTAGCAAAAGTCGTGTTAATAGTAATGTTAATATTTTCGAAAGATATCAACTTTTTCCACTATGTTCTAGTTATTTTTTTTATTAGAACGGATATTGTCTTATTTAAATTTTGATCTTTTTTTATGGCTCTATTGATATTATCATAGCCATTGATTACTGTACTATGATCCCTTTTTCCAACTATCAGTCCAACTTCAGTCAATGATTTATCAGTTAGTTTTCTCGACAAATACATGAATATATGTCTTGGGAATGATATCTCTTTTGTCCTCTTCTTGCTTTTTAAATCGGATATGCTTACGCCATAGTGGTTTGCAACCACCTCTAATATTAAGCTAAGTGTAACTTCTTTACTATTATTTTCAGCAATTATATCCTTTAAGGCATTTTCAGCCATTTCTATGGTGATGTTTTTAGGAAGTAATAAATCTTTATAAGCTAATATTGTATTGACAGCACCTTCTAACTCTCTGATGTTTGATTTTATATTTGTTGCAACGTACTGTAAAACGTCATCAGGAAGGTTTATCTTTTCTAGTTCTGCTTTTTTTCTAAGTATTGCAACCCTTGTTTCGTAATCAGGAGCTCCAATGTCTGCGATAAGTCCCCATTCAAATCTTGATTTTAATCGTTCTTCTATCGTTTCTATTTCTTTGGGTGGTCTATCGGAAGAAAATATTATTTGTTTTTTTGACTCATATAATGTATTAAATGTGTGGAATAACTCATTTTGAGTACTTTCTTTATCCGTTATGAACTGAACATCATCTAATAGTAGTACATCTATGTTTCTATATTTATTTCTGAATTTTTCATTTTCTCCACGCTTGATGGAGTTTATGAGCTCATTCATAAACGCTTCTGATGTTACATATAATACGTCACAGTCTTTATTACCATGCATTATGTGATGTTCGATAGCTCTCATAAGATGAGTTTTTCCAAGACCTACACCACCGTGTAAAAATAATGGATTGTATTTTACGCCAGGCATTTCTGCAACTGCTAGCGCCGCAGCATGGGCAAATTTATTATTAGATCCTACGACAAAGTTATCAAAGGTGTATCTTGTATAACCTTTGGTTTTATTTAGTTCCCTATCTTTTATTTGCTCTCCTTGAACAAGTAGAATTATGTCATAGCTTTCTTTTGTTACTTTTTTTATAGCGTCTTTTATGTAGCTTTTATACTTTCTTTCGATTATGTCCTGCGTAGTATCATCTGGTGTTTCAATATAAATACAATCATCTATTATACTTACGGGCTCTATTTTTTCAATGAAAGTTTTGTAAGTAACATTTGCTATCTCGTAGTTATTTTCCAGTAGATATAATATTTCATCCCATTTTTGCGATATAAAATCCATTCTTTACCTCTTTTTTGTTTAAATACCATTTTAAACTATGATTAAGGTCATTTCAATCAACATTTTGTTTAAAAACGTGTTATAAATGTGGATAAAATAGATGTTATGAATGTGGATAAGTCTTGTAAATTTGATATAAATATATTTCTTTGCAGTGAAAAGTATAAAAAAGATGTGGATAACATTTTTTAAATAAATATATTTAATATTTTTTGGTGGTAATGTATAATCAAATGGATTATTTTTATAAAAGGAGAAACTATGACTAAAACTAAAAAAATGATTATAACAGGTCTTATGATAGCAGTTGCTATAATACTTCCAATTGTATTTCATATGCTCGCTTTTGCGGGAAAAATATTTCTACCGATGCATATACCTGTTTTTATATGCGGTTTAATTTGTGGTCCTATTTATGGTCTTATCTGTGGTATTTTATCCCCTTTGATGTCTCACTTTTTGACAGGTATGCCTCCTACAGTAGTTCTTTCAGGAATGATTTTTGAACTTGCTGTTTACGGTTTTTCTTCCGGTCTACTAATAGGTATTATTAGGACAAAAAACAAGATGATAAATGTTTATTCATCATTAATTATTTCAATGTTGCTCGGAAGGATTACCTACGGTATTCTTAATGGTTTTGTTTTTATGGCTGGAAAATATTCATTTAAAGCATTTATAATGGGCGCATTTGTTACCGGCCTACCGGGAATAATAATTCAACTTATTTTCATACCTTTTCTCCTATATGCACTAGAAAGAAGGAAGTTAATTGATATAGGGAAAGAACAAACAATTGTTAACAAATCATAAAAAAGCCCATTTTTATTATGTTTTTCTTGACTATATAGTGGTATGACTTTATAATTGGAATAGTGCTTGTCGGCATACTGGGTTTATGTGCTTTTTTTTAACCCAATTGTTGATGAGAAAAATAGGATACGGAGGTCAAAAATGAAACGTACTTTTCAGCCGAAAAAACGTCAGAGAAAAAGAGAACACGGCTTTAGAAAAAGAATGAAGAATTCTAGCGGAAGAAAAATTCTTTCTAACAGAAGAGCAAAAGGAAGAAAGTCATTGTCAGCTTAGGCCGCTTGAAAGTGGTCTTTTTAGTTTAATTGCTTATGCTAAAATCTTTAAAGAATCCTGATATACTGAGAGTATATAAATATGGTAATTCAAAGGCGAATAAATACTTGGTTATGTATGCACTTAAAAGAGGAGAATTAGGGATAGGTATATCGGTTAGTAAAAAAGTAGGTAATAGTGTTGTTAGACATAGAATCAAGAGACTTATAAAGGAAAGTTTTAGGCTCAATAAACAGTTGTTTAACGTAAATTACCATTATGTATTTATTGCGAAAAAGAGTGCAAAGGATAAGAGTTACAAGGAAATAGAAAGTGCTCTGTTGCACTTGTTTTCATTACATAGACTTATTGTTGTGAAGGATAATGTTTAAAAAGATTGGTATTTTATTTATAAAATTTTATAGAAAGTTTATTTCACCACTTAAACCACCTTCTTGTATTTATTATCCTACTTGTAGTGCTTACGCCATGGAGGCGCTAGAAAAATATGGATTTTTAAAAGGTAGTTATTTGGCAATTAGAAGGGTTTTAAGATGCCATCCGTTTGCTAAGGGTGGTTATGATCCTGTTAAATAGTAAAATTGGAGGATTTGATGTTTTTAGACAACATTATGATACTTACTAAAAGTAGTGGATTTATTATAGGTCCGATTGCAAATGTATTTGGTATAATGATGGATTATATTTATAATACGCTAAGTTCTATAGGGATTACTTCCCTTGGATGGAGTATAATAATCTTTACATTAATTATCAGAACACTTATGTTACCACTAGCTTTCAAACAGCAAAAATCCATGAAGGAAATGCAGAAGATTCAGCCTGATATTAAGAGACTACAAGATAAGTATAAAGATAAGAAAGATAAAGAATCTCAGCAAAAGATGCAAATGGAAATGAATCAGCTATATCAAGAGCATGGGGTTAATCCATTCGGTGGGTGCTTACCATTACTTGTACAGCTACCGATAATTATGGCACTTTTCCAAGTGCTTAGAAATATTCCTTCATATATAATGACTGTTAAGGAGCTTTATACGAATATTGCAACAACTGTTGCTCCTATAGAGGGAGCCAATAGTTTTCTTAGTGCACTTGCAAGTGAAGGTGCTACAAAGGTAAAAGACTTTTCTATTGAGAATGTAGATAAAGTAATTGATGTTATTGGAAAGTTTACGTCGACTCAATGGACTGATTTTATTCATCAGTTTTCAAGCGTTGGCGATGTTATCACTTCTAATTACGATAAAATAAATGATATATACACTTTCCTTGGTATAAACCTAGCGGATAAACCTGTCCTTTTATCGATTGGTATTTTGATACCGATACTTAACGTTTTAGTCCAGTTACTTGTTATGAAGACGTCATCTTCAGGAACTGGTGACGGTGCTGCCGGTAAATCGATGATGTATACAATGCCACTTATAACAGGCTTTTTTGTTATTTCTATGCCTGCCGGACTTGGTCTTTACTGGCTTGTTGGTTCACTTTATCAGTACGCTCAACAACTTGTGATAAACAAACACTTAAGTGATGATAAGAAATAACTGTTGATAAGAATTGATGGAACGGATATCTCATGTTTTGATGAGATGCTTTTAGGAGGATATATGAATTATGTTGAAAAGAGTGGCAAGACTGTTGAAGATGCGATAACTAACGCCCTTGTTGAAATGGGAATGACGAGTGATGAAGTCACTGTCGAAGTAATCGATGAGGGTGCAAAGGGTCTGCTTAGCATCTTTAGTAAGAAGCTTGCCACGGTGAGAGTATATAGAAAAAATAACTTGGATCAGGTGGCTAAGAAATTTTTAAATGATGTATTTGAGAACATGAATATTGCAGTAAATATTGATACTCAGATAAGTGACAATAGTCTTGATATACATTTAAGTGGAAATAAAATGGGTGTTTTAATCGGTAAGAGAGGTCAGACTCTTGATTCCCTTCAGTATCTTGTAAGTCTGGTTGTCAATAAAGCGTCGGATAGCTTTATAAGAGTGAAGCTAGATACTGAAAATTATAGAGATAAGAGGAAAGAAACACTGAAAAAACTTTCTATGAATCTTGCCAAAAAGGCTAAGAAGACAAATAGGAAGCAAAAATTAGAACCGATGAGTCCTAATGAGAGAAGGATTATACATTCTACGCTTCAAGATGTAGGTGGGGTATCTACATTTAGTGAAGGAAATGAACCATATAGGCGCGTTGTAATTGCACCTACAAATAACAAGAATTTTAAAAGAAAACCAAAGAAAAAAAGTGAAAAATGATACCATTGTTTCTATTTCTACGGCTTTATCCCCATCAGGTATTGGGATTGTAAGGCTAAGTGGGGATGACGCCATAGAAATAGCAAAGAAGATGTTTATTTCAAAATTTAATAAAGATTTGAGTAAGGTCACTAGTCATACACTTACCTATGGAAATATTGTAGATGGTGATGAGGTGATTGACGAAGCACTAGTTTCTGTAATGAAAGGACCAAATAGTTTTACTGCTGAAAATGTAGTAGAAATAAACTCACATGGTTCTATTTTAAATTTAGAGATTATTCTTGAGCTCGCTATTAAAAAAGGGGCGAGACTCGCTGAGCCAGGAGAATTCACGAAGAGGGCGTTTTTAAATGGCAGGCTTGATCTTACACAGGCCGAAGCAGTAATGGATATAATAGATGCAAGCACTAAGATGGCTCTTAAAAACAGCGTAAAGCAACTTTCAGGTTCCCTTAGAAAAAAAGTCGACGAGATGAATGAAAAGCTAATGGCACTTATTGCACATATTGAAGTTTCTATTGATTATCCAGAGTATGATGCTCCTGAGCTCAGTTACGATTTAATCAGAACTTCTCTTTTATCTGTACGAGATGATGTGAAAGCGGTCATAGATAGTTACGCAGATGGAAAGATATATAAAGAAGGTATTAAGACGGTTATTGTAGGAAAGCCTAACGTTGGTAAGAGTACACTACTCAATAGTTTGGCTAGAGAAGAAAGAGCTATTGTAACGGATATTCCTGGTACGACAAGAGATACGTTGGAAGTATTTTTAAATGTGCATGGAATACCACTAAAGTTAATAGATACCGCAGGTATAAGAGATACGAAGGATGTTGTAGAGTCAATAGGTGTTTTAAAGTCCAAATCAGCGATAAATGATGCGGACCTAGTTTTACTGATTCTTGATAGTTCAGATAGGATAGATGAATACGATAGAGAAATTGTAAATCTTATAGGAGATAGGGAAGTAATAATCTTAGTTAATAAAGTCGATCTAGGCACTAATATATCAAATGATGATTTAAACTATTTTAATAAATTTAACATAGTGGAAATAAGTGCAAAGGAAGAGATAGGTATCGATAAACTAAAAGAACTAATAAAATCGAAGTTCTTAAAGGGAAATGTTGCTATCTCTAATGATATAGTGATAACAAATTTAAGACAAAAGGACGCGTTTGAAAGATGTCTTGAAAGTTTAGATGCTTCTTTGGAGGCAACGAATAACTTGGTCCCTATTGATTTGATTTCAATAGATATCAAGGATGCCATAACATTTTTGAATGAAGTTATCGGTGAAAATGTAAAAGATAATATCGTCAATGAGATATTTAGTAGGTTTTGTTTGGGTAAATAGATGAAGAATGAAGTTGATGTAATAGTTGTTGGAGCAGGTCATGCTGGTGTAGAAGCAGCACTTGCCACATCAAGACTAGGATTAAAAACGATAATATTCGCAATAAGTTTAGACAGTATTGCTATTTTACCATGTAATCCAAGTATTGGTGGTACATCTAAAGGACATCTCGTAAGAGAAGTGGACGCCCTTGGTGGTGAGATGGGTAAAAATATAGACAGGACCTATATACAAAGCAGAATGTTAAACACTTCTAAGGGCCCTGCCGTTCATTCACTTAGAGCACAAGCGGATAAATTCGCCTATTCAAAGAGCATGAAGAGAATTTTGGAGCATCAAGAAAATCTCTTATTAAAGCAGGCAGAAGTAGTTTCCGTATTATTTGAAGATAATAAAGCGGTGGGTGTTATGACTAAAGTTGGTGATGAGTACCACGCTAAAGTAGTAGTAGTAGCGACTGGTACCTATCTAAATGCTAGATGTATTACTGGAGAGTGTACTACTAACTCAGGACCAAATGGTCTTATGCCTGCCAATTTCTTAAGCAGCAGTTTTGTGGATAAAAAAATAGATATGCTTCGATTTAAGACGGGTACACCAGCTAGGGTAGACAGAAAGACAATAGACTTTTCTAAAACAATTCCACAAAAAGGAGATGAAGTCGTCGTTCCATTTTCGTTTGAAAATACTTCCGAAGATATAAAAAGAGATCAGATAACATGTCATTTAACCTATACTAATCAGGACACTCATAGGGTTATAAAAGAAAGTTTACATCGATCGCCTCTCTATAGTGGCGTAATTGAAGGTGTTGGACCAAGATATTGTCCATCTATTGAAGATAAAGTGGTAAGATTCGTTGATAAGGAAAGACATCAGATATTTTTAGAACCTGAGGGAGAAGGAAGCAGTGAGATATACGTTGCAGGTATGAGTACGTCTTTACCGAGTGATGTTCAAATAAAGATGCTAAGGACTATTGATGGTCTAGAAAATGTCGAAATCATGAGAGACGGTTATGCTATTGAGTATGACTTATTTAATCCAACTCAGCTAAAGCACACTCTTGAATTTAAAAATATAGAAAATCTATTTAGCTGTGGACAGATAAATGGTAGTTCAGGTTATGAGGAAGCTGCAGGGCAGGGAATAATTGCTGGTATTAATGCGGCTATGAAGGTCCTAGGAAAAGAACCATTTACACTGGACCGTTCGGAGGCTTATATCGGAACACTAATCGATGATCTGGTAACAAAAGGAACAAATGAGCCGTATCGAATGATGACCAGCAGAAGTGAGTACAGACTTTTATTAAGGCAGGATAATGCAGATGAAAGACTTACTGAAAAAGGTTTTGAGATAGGATTAATTAGTAAAGATAGGTACGATAAGTTTTTAAATAAACAAGAGTTGATAAAAAATGAGATAGAAAGACTTAGCACAACTTATGTGAGCAATAGCGAGGAAGTTAATAATCTTCTTAGCAAGATTTCTAGTAGTGCATTAGCTACCGGTAGTAGCTTAAGGGATTTACTAAAAAGACCGGAAATAAGCTATGATGATTTGTCTGTAATTGATAAGGATAGAAAAGCATTAGACGCAGATGTAAAAGAGCAAGTTGAGATTGTCATAAAATATGATGGCTACCTTAAAAGACAGCAAAGGCAAGTTGAGCAGTTTAAGAAATTAGAGAAAAAATATATTTATGATGGTATAAACTATAACGATGTAAAGAATTTGAGAGTAGAGGCAAGACAAAAGCTTGAAGAAATAAGACCGACTTCAATTGGGCAGGCTTCTAGAATATCAGGAGTGTCTCCATCCGATATTTCGGTACTACTTGTATACCTTGAACAGCAAAGAAGGAAGAGAAGAAATGATTCATCTTTTTAGTAAGTACGGTATAACAATCGCTAAAGAGCAAGAAGATTTATTTAATATTTATTATGAGTTCTTAACGGAAGAAAACAAAAAATATAATATAACAGCAATTACTGACTATCGTGAAGTGATAGTAAAGCACTTTCTTGATAGTGTAGTTGTCTCAAAATATTTTGATTTTAGGAAAGTACAAAATTGTATAGATATTGGCACAGGTGGAGGATTTCCGCTTGTGCCTTTAAAAATATTATACCCACATCTTGAGATTACGTTAGTAGATAGCATGCTAAAAAGGATTAACTTCTTAAATAGTCTGAATAATATATTAAAAATAAATAATATTCAGACTATTCATTCAAGGGCAGAAGATCTGGCTAAAACGGAGCATAGAGAAAAATACGATGTATCAATAGCAAGAGCTGTTGCAGATACAAGCATCATATCGGAATACTGTCTCCCCTTTGTTAAAGTTGGTGGGCATATGTTGCTTTTAAAGGGTAATATGAGTAAAGAGGAAATATATGGATATGAAAGACCGATTCGTTTATTAGGTGGTGAAATATCTAATTGCATAATTGATATTAGAATAGAAGATAATTCTAGGAGCATTATTGAAGTAGAGAAAAGATATTCAACATCTAATAAGTATCCTAGAAAACCTGGAAAAGCAAAAAAGAAACCGTTATAGTATTACCCGGGAAATAGTCTATTATAATACATATCCTTGTGCTATAATTATGATAATGGAGGTCTTGTATGAAGATAAACAATATAAGGATTGATTTAATATCTCCTAATCCAAATCAGCCGAGAGCTATTTTTGATGATGAGTCTATCAATAATCTTGCTAACTCAATAAAACAATATGGTATCATTCAACCACTTAGTGTTCGGAAATTAAAAAAGGGTTATGAATTAATTGCTGGAGAAAGAAGATTATTGGCTGCAAAAAAGCTAAAGCTTAAAGATGTTCCTTGCGTTATTATCAGTGCAGATGATAGAGATAGTGGGATTATTTCCATAATTGAAAATATTCAAAGAGAAAATTTATCTTTTCATGAGATAGCCCTAAGTTATAAGAAACTAATAGAAAATTACAATCTTACGCAATCAGAGCTGGCATCAAGGCTTTCTGTTAGCCAGAGTTCTATTGCGAATAAAATAAGGCTTTTAAATTTAGGTAGTGAGATGCTCGAGTTTGCTGTAAAGAATAATCTTACAGAACGCCATGCAAGAGCTTTATTAAAGCTTCCTAGTAGTGAAGTACGGGAAAAAGTATTAAAACAAATTATCGATAAAAGGCTGAATGTCAGGGAAACTGAAAAACTAATAAAAAGAGTCTCAAGCAAGACTCCTTCCAATAAATCAGACGTTAAATTATTATCCAGTCTAAAAGACATAAGAATCTTTACGAATAGCTTAAAGCAAGTAGTTGATTTTGGTATTGACGCCGGTTTAGATGTTCAGTTTGATATAAAACAACTGACGGATAAATATGAATTTACAATAGTTGTAAATAAGAAATAAATATCTTACTTTGAAACGATATCAACAATTTTAGCAACTTTCGAGCTTTTTTCAATAGGAAGCTCAGCGTTGCTATTTTTAATGTAATAGCAGTTTATCGTTGGATTTATTTCTTGGTATTCATCACATATCTTATGGTACTTACTATTATTAGGTGCAATCAATGAACATTTCGTTTTTGTTTTCTTTAGCAAGTTTTCTAGGTTTGAACTATTGTAGTTAAAGTAATTCGACGTAAAAGTAAATTTACTGTTTTCATCATAAATTGAATTATTTACTTTATTCATATTTTTGTTATGGATAATTTTATAGAAGGTTTTATTATTTATTAGGTTGTATAGAAAAGTACCAATTACTGGTAACTCTATAAGTTTTTTGAGAATAATACCGGTATTGCTCATCTCTAATTCAGTAGATAATATGCTAGGAGGATTTATATTAATTATATTATGAGTAAGTTTATGGTTCCATATTGAAGCGGAATATGAGTATATGGCTGATTTACCTAACGTGAGAATTGTCGTGGGACGCCCTATTACATTTTCTATGAAGTCATTAATTAATTTAGTATATAAATATGCAGTATATGTAAGAGTCGTCTTATCCGAATTACCATAACCCAATAAATCGATGGAATATATATTATATTTAATATTCAGAATATTATCTAAAATTTTGACTTCTTCTTTACTGCTGTCATATGAAGTATTATGTATCAGTAAAATAGGCTTACTGGATGAGTTTCCGCTTACGCTATAGTTTATTTTTCCGTATTTCCAGTCATATTTTTGATCGGAGTTGTTATTATTACCTCTTTTATTACCATATTTTACGAGTTTATTAAATACATGCATTAGTAAAACGACGATGGATAGGTTTTTGATAATATTTATAAGCTTTTTCATGGGCACCTCTATTTCTTAATGTTATTATGTTTCATTATATAATGAATTTCAATAGGACTAAAGTATTGAAATTAATTAGGTATGGACCCTTGTTTATATTGCTTTTAAGCGTTATAATAATAGTTATCAGAAGGAGTAGATGTGTATAAATCAAAGTTCGAAGAACTGAATACCATAATTGATAATACTAAGAGAACAATGAGGGAAAGAATTAGTGAAGTAAACGAGATTACAAACTTTGCTAATATGGAGTACAATGAACTTGAAGAGGAATTTCTAAAGCTGAAAATTGAGACGGAAGAACTAATTAAAAAAGTTGATTTACTAAAAATAGACTATATTGAAGCTAAAAAGAAGCTTCGCAAGGCTAACATAGATCCTGAAAGTTCATTTACTGTTAAAGAAATTAACGACTTCTACGAAAAAACTGATGAATTAAGGAAGCTTTTATCTTCAGAAGAAGAAAAAGAAACTGCTATAAGGATTCGAAGGAATGAACTCGAATTACATCTAAAGACGGTACGAAGAGTACAAGAAAAATCTGAAAAGATAAAATCTAATTTCGAAATGGCTTTTACAGTAATTGCAGGAGATCTAGAAAAACTTACAAAGGATATAGGAGATATTGAGCATACTGAAATTTGGGGGATGAAAGTAATAGAGGCTCAAGAGAAGGAAAAGCAAAGGATTGCAAGAGATTTACATGATGGCCCAGCTCAAAACTTGACAAACCTCTTAATTAAGACAGAAGTTTGCCTTAGATTTCTAGAAAATGACGTAAATAAAGCTCGAAAAGAAATGACTTTTCTTAAGACTCTACTGAGAGAAACAATAAATGACACTAGGAATCTTATATACAATTTGAGGCCGATGTCCATTGATGATTTGGGGCTTGTTCCCGCTTTAGAACGTCACATCGATAAAGTCATAGATGATTCGGGCATGAACATCGAATTTATAACTAGAGGAATCAAGTATTATAGAAGTACATTATATGAAGAGTCAGTAGTTCTTACTATTTTTAGAATTGTGCAAGAATCTCTTTCTAATTGTGTGAAGTATTCAAAAGCAAGTAAAGTGATAGTTGCTTTATCTTTTTTCGAGGATAAGATTGAACTCTCAGTGTCTGATGATGGTATTGGATTTAATAGTGATGATATTAGATTGGAATTAGATCTAAGCAGTGGATTTGGTATTTCTATGATGAAGGAACGTGCTAATCTACTAAGAAGTAAGTTTGAGATTAACTCAGAGCTAGATAAAGGAACGACGGTAAACCTGGTGGTTTTCTTAAACAAGAAAAATAATAAAAAGGAGGAGAACAATGAAAAAGATTAATGTTTTAATTGCTGATGATCATTTAATGGTCAGAGAAGGTCTCAAGCAATTAATTGAAATGGAAGAAGATATCGAAGTCATAGGTCTTGCCGGTGATGGTAATGAGTGTATAGAGAAAATTAAATCTTTAAAACCAGATATAGTTTTATTAGACATAAATATGCCTGTTATGAATGGTCTTGAGGTATTAGAAGAATTACAAAAGAAAAAGTCCAAGGTTAATGTTATAGTTCTTACCATCCATAATGAGGTTGAATATTTACTAAAAGCAGTGGATATCGGCGTTAAAGGATATATATTAAAAGATAGCGATTCGGATTTACTTATAAGTGCAATAAAAAGTGTGCATTCTGGTGATTCATTTATACAACCAAATATGGCAAGTGCCCTTCTTAAAAGGATGCAAAATGCTAATGCAAACAGTAAAATTTTTAATAAATTAACTAGAAGAGAACTAGAAGTGTTACAATTAATAACTAATGGTCTTTTAAACAGGGAAATTGCGGATAGTTTAGGTATCAGTGAAAAAACGGTTAAAAACCATGTCTCTAATATTTTCAAGAAACTCGAAGTTAATGATAGAACTCAAGCTGCGGTGTATGCTATAAAGAATGATATTGTTAACATTTAATGTTTCACGTGAAACATTTACATGGATAAAAGGTAAAAAATGGGCAGAATAATTGCGGTTGCAAATCAAAAAGGTGGAGTTGGTAAAACAACTACAACAGTAAATTTAGCAGCGTGTTTAGCTGAAAAAGGCAAAAAAGTATTGCTATTCGACATAGATCCTCAAGGTAATTCATCAAGAGGTCTGGGTGTTGACAAAGAAAACATAGCAAATACATCTTATGAACTCTTAATTGGGAAAAGTGATTTTGGTAAGACTTATCTAAAAGATATATTTAAAAATTTATCGATAGTACCAGCAAATATTGATTTAGCTGGAGCGGAAGTTGAGCTAATCGGTGCACAGGACAGTTCGTATAGACTAAAAAAAATACTCGATGAAGTAAAAGAGCAGTATGATTTTATAATAATTGACTGCCCCCCATCGCTGAGCATACTAACTATTAATGCATTAACTGCAGCTCATACTGTATTAGTGCCGATTCAATGTGAGTTTTTTGCACTAGAAGGACTCAGTCAATTAATTTATACAATAAATCTGATAAGAGAGAGGCTAAATAACTCTCTTAAAATAGAAGGAATTGTTTTTACGATGTATGATGCAAGAACAAATTTATCTTTGCAAGTGGTAGAAGCAGTAAAAAGAAAAATGATAGGGACAAATATCTATCAGACGATTATTCCAAGAAATGTTAGGCTTGGGGAAGCACCTAGTCATGGGCTTCCAATAAATATTTATGATAGTTCATCAAAAGGCGCAGAAAGTTATAGAGCATTAGCTGAGGAAGTTATACATTCAGAGGTAGAATATGAGTAAAAAAAGAGGATTAGGTGGAAATGGTATCGATGCATTCTTCCCTCCTAAATCAAAAAAAGAAGAAATTGACAATAAATCTATTATTAAGGCACCGATTAATAAAATTGAGCCTAATAAGAATCAGCCCCGTAAAAATTTTGACGAAGATAGCTTAATTGAATTAAGCGAATCAATCAAACAATATGGTGTTCTTCAACCACTTTTGGTGCAAGAACATAATAATAGATATATCATTATTGCTGGTGAGAGACGTTGGAGAGCCAGTAAACTTGCAGGTTTGAAGGAATTACCTATAATTATTAATAAAGTGGAAAAAGAAGAAGCGCTTGAAATTGCTCTTATTGAGAATATTCAAAGGGAAGATTTGAATGTTATTGAAGAGGCCCTAGCCTATAAAAGATTAAGTGAAGAATTTAACTTAAAGCAAGATGATATTGCTGATAGAGTAAATAAAAGTAGGTCAGCTATAGCGAACACTCTTAGATTACTAAATTTGTCGGAGAAAACGATAAAAATGATAGCTGATGATATGATATCTAGTGGACACGGTAGAGCATTACTTCAAATAAAAAATGAAGATATCCAAAATGAAATTGCAGACAGAATATTTGATGAAAGACTTTCCGTAAGGGATTTAGAAAAACTTGTAAAGAAAATCAATTCAGAACCCAAAAAGAAAAAAGAACCTAATAAAAATATAATGGTAGCAGTAAACTCATTAGAAAGTGATTTGAGAGATGCTTTAGGCACTAAGGTAAAGGTTAATATTAATTCAAAAAACCGTGGGAAATTAGTCATAGAGTATTATTCAATTGATGATCTCGAAAGAATTACAAATATAATAAAAGAGGGTAAAAAATGATATTATTTATCGCTAATAACAGTACATACATAATTGCAGGCCTAGTAGTTGCAGTATTTGTACTATTAGTTATGCAATTAATTCAGTCTGTAAAGTATAAGAAATTTACATCACAATCAGGTGAAGTGAATATTGAAGAAGTACTAGTCAATAATCAAAAAGAACTTGCACAATTAACTAGATTCCAAAAGTATTTTGAACAATTTGAAAAAGAAAACAAGTCTAACATCGATGGGTGTATAAACAAAATTGAAGTTAAAAAATATAATGCATTTGACGGTATGGGCGGTGAACTTAGTGCAATAATATGCATGCTTAATAACAACAATGATGGCGTATTAATTCACTCTATTCATACTAGAGAAAGCAATCATATCTATACCAAAGAAATTACTAATGGTAAAAGTATTATTTCTCTATCAAAAGAAGAAAAAGAATTACTCGAAAAGGCAATGGGTTAATTAATATGAGCATAAAATTAATTGCGGTAGATTTAGATCATACGCTTTTGCGAGATGATGGCAAAATAAGCCAAGAAAACTATGACGCCATAAAAATATTACAAGAAAAAGGGATAAAGATAGTTATTTGTACTGGTCGTCCAACCGGAGGAGTTACTAGATTTGTAGACGATATAAACTCAAACGGTGAAGAAACTTACTACATTGCATATAATGGTTCTTATATAATAAATACGAAACACGGAGTAATCTCTAAGTCAGAACTATCGAAAGACGATGTGAGAAAAGGCGTTGAGCTAGGCAGAAAATGGAATATTACCATGCAACTGTATAAAGATGATGCCTTATATGTAGAAGACTATAATGAAAAAGTTAAAGAATATGAATCACTCCTAAAGGTAAAAGCTCATAGAATTGATGATCTTCTTACACTCGGTAGTAGTATAAAAATATTATATAGTGATAAAGCAGGACCAGATTTTGACGAATTTAAATTGAAAGTAGAGGAAATTCTTCCAGATAAAAAAGTGTTTTTTTCTAAGCCAAATTATCTTGAGGTTATTGATAAAGACTCAGGGAAAGGCGAAGCCTTAGAGAAGGTGGTTAATATACTTGGCCTTAAACAAAGTGAAGTTATGGCTATTGGAGATGGATTTAATGACCTATCAATGATTGAATATGCGCATATTGGTATTGCTACTGATAATGCACCAGACGGTGTAAAAATAAAAGCGGATGCTGTTTTAAAGTCAAATAATAATGAGAGCATAATGGTTGAAATCTTAGCAAGTTATTTCCCGGGAAATAATTAATATATGGATAGAAAAGTTAAAGCGAAAAAAAAGTTTGGCCAAAATTTTATAAATAATCTTACTGTGGTGAATCAAATCCTTGAAGGAGCAAATGTTAATGAAGAGGATATCATAGTAGAGATTGGTCCTGGGGCAGGATTTATGACAAAACAGCTTGCTATTAAAAGCAAGCAAGTTTTTTGTGTTGAAATTGACAGGTCACTACAAAGTGTATTATCAAATCTTGAAAATGATTACGCCAATATAGAAATACTGTATGATGATTTTTTGAAGATAGATTACAAAGAATACTTAGCAAAAAGAAATATTGATAGATATAAAGTAGTTGCAAATCTACCCTATTATATTACGTCACCTATACTTATGAAACTACTAGAAGAAGACAATAGATTTGATAGTATAACGATAATGGTTCAACAAGAAGTAGGTAATAGGCTTGTTGCAAGTCCTAAGTCCAAAGACTATGGAGCTCTTACTCTTCTAACCAATATACTTTGTGATGTTAACGTCATCTGTGAAGTGGACAGGACAATGTTCAACCCTTCTCCAAATGTCGATTCTGTGGTGGTTAAGCTAACAAAAAATGAGAATCAAAAAAGACTAAATGAAATGGATTCATTTAAGAAACTTGTAAAAGCTTCGTTTTTTACGAGGAGAAAAAAGATAATTAATTCGATAAAAAACAGTGGATTAATTCCCCTAAATAAGGTAGAATTAGAACAAATTTTTGATGAAGCTGAGATATCCACTTCTCTTCGAGGTGAAGCAATAGACATAGACTCATACATTAAACTAAGTAATATCATAGGAGAACGCATAAGGAACTAGAAATGAACAATAAGTCGAATTTAATTTACAGATTTTTAAGAATAATACTAAGAATGATTTTGATATTATTTTTTAATGTCAAAATAACAGGATACGAAAATACTAAAAACGTGGAGAATGTTGTTATCGTTGCAAACCATAAAAGCTGGATTGACCCACTATTAGTAATGGCATTCTTACCCCCTATCAAATTTGCAATTATTGCTGAACAAGTTTCAAAGATACAGATACCATTTGTCAAATGGCTTATTAAAATATGTGAATTAAGATTTATTGAGATTGATAGAGGAAGTAATAAGTCTAGGTTAAAGGGATATTTAACTTCCGTAAAACACGTGAAACATGGTGGATCTATCATGATATTCCCGGAAGGTAGACTTAACCAAGAAGATGATAAAATGCATCCATTCTTCCTAGGGCCATTCCAAATAGCAATTACTTCAGGAGCCAAGATATTACCACTTTACTTTAGAGGAACAGAGGAGTTATATTTTAGAAGAAAAATAAATTTAAGTATTGGCAAACTCATTCCGACGGATTCATCGATGGATAAAGAGGATTTAGGAAGAAGTGTATACAAAAAATTACGAGACGAAATTAAGCCTAAAAAACCAGTTAATAATCAAAGGAAGAAAAGACTAAATATTACGAATCTTATGATTAACGGCGTTTTAAAAACAGATGAATCAAAAGATATCATTATTAAAGGAAGAGAGAGCACGCAGGCTTTCAGCGAATTCAATAATAAGCACAAAGATGATTATTAAGCGTATGTCCTCATATCATTTCCAATAAATGGAAGTCTAACGAAGTCCTTTGAAGATAGCCTTGATGTTATTCTATCACCATATTCTCTTCTTATGTCTTCATAATCAAAATTAGTAGATATGACAATAGGTTTATTTCTAACAATACGATCATTAAGAATATGAAATAACACGCTAGTATTGTAGTCACTTCTGTTTTCTGACCCTAGGTCGTCAATGATAAGTAAATCACAATTAATATAATCGTCTATACTATCCGTACTCTTACCAAATCTTATGTCGTTATATTTTAATAATAGATTATAATATGTTTCGTAAATTACGGAGAAGCCTCTATCCATAACCGCTTTAGCTATGCATGAACAGAGGAAGGTTTTTCCAAGCCCAGCCTTACCACGAATCAATAGGTTTTCATAATTTTTGCCAAAGTTATTACAGTAGTTCTTACAATATGTAAGGTTTAGATTAGCGTAATACCTAGGGGATTTACCATCGTTTGAGAAATCAGAGTATAGGTTAAGATTGAAAGTATCAAAATTTTGTTTATCGAGCAAAGCAACTAGATTGCTATCATGATATCTCCTATTTAGAAGTCTGCCATTTAGACAGTCACATTTTTTACTATGAAGGTATCCGGTATCACTACACTTTTTGCAGGTAAAGTCAGGCTCAAAATAATTAAAATTAAGTTCTTCTCTTGCAAGAATTTTATCACGAGAATCTTTTAATACCTGTATTTTTTCCTTTAAACGATAAATAAGCTCAGAGGAATTAGTAGTCCTATTCGTGGCTACTTTAATGGTATTGTACGTTTCCTTTGCAATTTCATTTTCAATTTCAAGGAGAGCTGGAACCTTATTATATAAATTTTGCTTATTGTCTTCATATTTTTTTATGGCCTGATCACGAAGCGTGTTTATATCTTTAAGTGCATCTAATAAATGTTCATTATTACTCATAAAACTTTTTCATTCTTTCTTCTAATTGTCTAATATTATCTTCTTCCGTTTCATTGAAATGATAATCATGCTGATGTAAAGGGGTATACTTTTTCCTGGATATAGTTTTAGTATTAGAGGTCTTACCTTTTTTTACCTTTTCAGTTTTTGCGTCCTCTACTGTCTTTATTCCCTTGTTATGCCAATTGGTAATAATAGAGTGGCAGTATTTAAACTGATTTTCTTTAACATATCCAGTAGTACGCTTACACGCATAGATTATTAATTTTAGAGGCATCTTATACTGCTTTATCCACTTGTCTACTAGTTTAACCTCATCGGAAGTGATACCCCTAGTTTCGGGGTCAAATCCAAATGCCTTTAAAATTGAAATATATTTTTTATCATTACTCTTTATGTATTTCACAGCCTCTTCATAGTCTGTTATCCCATTTTCGTGAAGCAGCTGTGCCTTGGTTTTTAAGGTACGAAAACTCTTATAGTTATTATCCGTAATATACTCTATTAAGAATTCGATGGTATCATAGTCAAGGTTGTATTTTTCTAGAAGCGTAACAATAATTTTTAGCTCACTTACTGTTATTGGCCTTTTAAAATACTTCCCGGCAATTTTAGTTAGCATATTAAATTTTTTGTCCTCAAGATATTTTGACAAAGAATCTTGAGTGGGATTTTTTGACATAGTAGTAATGGTACTAAGTTCCTTTCTTTGTTTTGACGAGTTAAAGCTGATAGGTTTCGATACTTCTGAAATTTCATCGATATTTACATTGATAAGGTCTAATGAATTCCAATAATGGAGGGCCTTTAAGACATCCGATTCCGTAATAAGTAAATCATGTGCAGCTTTTTTTGTATCAAAATCAGAGATATTATTTGCAAGTAATCGAATAACATACACGTAGACTTTTACATAGTCACCATGAGCATTAGGCATATAATTATCAATAAAATAGTTGCTAACTATGGTACAGTAATTAGCGGATTCGGTTTGTATAGAAATCTTACTCAATCTTCTCTCCATCATATATTATGTAAACTAATATTGCGCTTTTTTTATCACTTCGATAAAAAATCACATAAGAATAATAATATCGAAGTAATATATATGATATAAAAACTAAAAAAGAAAGTCAATGTAACTTTTTCACAAAAAAAAATAGGGCAAAAAAATATATTAAAATAAAGGAAAATGTGGACACTGTGGAAAATAATTATATTTTTTGGTTGTGTTCAATGAAAACACCCAATATGCTAGGAATAATAAGTGTTCAAATATTTAACTTTATATATTATGTAAACTAATAATGATGAAAACTAAAGGTTTTAGCATGTGTACAAGTATGTGGATATTGTGTATAACTACTCCATTAATATGGAATGTGCTATTTTGTATACATCTCCAGCGCCCATAGTTATTAACATATCATTTTTACCAAAGCGATTTAGAACATAATTATTTATTTCATTTTTTTCTTCAAAATAAAAACAATTCTTTCCAAGATTTATAATTTCTTGCTGCAGGTCTTTCGAGTGAACTGTGTGATCATCTACTTCCCTGTTCGCTGAGTATATATCGAGTAGGATTATTTCGTCTGCAAGACTTAGCGCTTTGGCAAAGTCCTTTAAAAATGCAATTGTTCTTGAGAAGGTATGTGGTTGAAAAACAACACAGATTCTGCCGGTAGTACATTTTCTTGCCGCCGTTATTGTAGCTTCAATTTCTGTCGGATGGTGTGCGTAGTCATCGACTATCGCTATGTCGTTTTTAAATCCTTTGTATTCAAATCTTCTACCAACGCCAGTAAACTTTTTAAGCGCCTCCTTAATCGTCTCACAGTTTAAACCAAAGTATAGTGATACTGCAATAACTGAAAGGGAGTTTTTAACATTATGACTTCCAGTAACAGATAGTGAAAAATTATCTAAAAGTTCCCCATTATGGTAGACATCAAATGAAGGAAGACCTATTTCACTAAATACAATATTTGTAGCGTAATAATCGGCCCTAGTATCTTCTAGAGCAAAAGTTATCGTTTCACAATTTTTGTTAAAACCGTTACTACTAACTAGGTCATAATCAAGGCATAGTAAGCCGTTATCTTTTATATTGTTGGAGAAATTAACAAATGATTTATGGATGTTTTCAAAGGTACCAAAATAATCGAGATGATCTTCTTCCATATTAAGTATTATGGCAACCTCAGGGTAGAATTTTAAGAAGCTATCATAATACTCACATGCTTCCGTTATCATGTAATCATTATCCCCTACTTTATAATTGCCATTAATAATTGGAAGAATTCCTCCTACTAGAATAGTAGGATTAGCCTTGCTGTCAATAAGTATATGAGACATCATGCTCGTAGTTGTTGTCTTTCCGTGAGTTCCGGATACTGCTATTGAGTGCTTATAGTTATCCATTATTGCGCCAAGAAGAGTTGCCCTATCAACAACTTTTATGCCTTTTTTATTAGCCTCAGCTAGCTCTTCGTTGTCTGATTTTACTGCTACGGTATAAACTACCATGTCAATATCATCAGTTATGGTATCTTTGCTATGACCTATTACAATAGGGATTCCATTTTCCTTTAGAATACGTACTCTTTCGCTATTACTTATATCTGAACCCGTTACCGTATACCCATTATCGTGAAGAATACTCGCTAGACCACTCATCGATATACCGCCTATGCCTATAAAGTGGACGTTACAGGGTTTCGTAAAATCAATTATCATAGTAATCCTCCTAGAGAGCATTATACACTATATTAGTTGAGTAATATACCACTATTTTTCCCTTGCTTTGATGCGAGCTTACTAAGGCACCGCCCTTCTAACTTACTAGGAGACCAGTTCGAGGGCAAGAGAATTGCACTTAGCTAAAGCTGCCCTTAGCAAAACCGGTATGCACCCTGATGTATGGGCTTTGCTTTCCAAAAAGATATCAAGGAACTAATAGACCTAGTATTTGTAGAGTGACATCATGTTTGAAACTGTCAGTGTGCAACTTGCACTGTACATTTAGAAATAACAAGGTATACTCTTTATTAGGGATAAATAATTAATAGGGGGATAACAAAAAATAGAAGCACTATAGTAGACCGTTTGGCGTTGCGAAGTTTAACGAATGACAACGCTTATCTCAAAGGCTCGTACGTCCTAGTACGTATCTTTTGAGGTGGGTCGTTCTTTGTCAAATTTTCATTGCTTTATACCGGTCTGACTTAACCATTATTATCATAATAACAACTTTATAGAATGTTGCCAAAACCGTACTTGATATAAAGTAGTAGAGTAGTAGGTTAAATATCTTTTTGTTATAGCGAGCTTTAACAAATCGGTGTTAAAGATATTGAATTCACGGTCTTAGCACCTGCTCTAAGAAAAGCCGAATTTCACAGAGCTTTAGCTGAGTTTTACTCAAAAATGTTGTCAAGTAAAAGCGATATTTATTACGTATAGGGATAACACAATGTTTGAAAATAAGACTTTCTTATGGTAATAGACGAAAAGTAAAGCGGTGATATATTTGCAGAACAATTGCAAACGACTTGACAAGATAAAAGATTTACATTAAAATCGTCCTGATATCGTTTGATATCGGGGTATAAAAATTAATAGGCGGAGTTTATGAGTAATTTTAGTCAGGGTAAAGTTCTTTTTGACAAGTACCAAATTATTAGAATGTTGGGAAAAGGAGGCTCTAGTAAGGTCTTTTTAGCGTCTTATTTAAAGCTAGGTAATTTAGTTGCGATAAAAATTGTCGATAAGTCTCTTTATGGTAAACAGTTAATAATAGAAAAAGAGATGTTAGTAAAACTGAGACATTCATCAATAGTTGTTATTTTTGATTTGTTAGAGGATGATGACTATTATTATCTTATTGAAGAATATGTTGAAGGAACTACACTGGAAGAATACAGGGGAAAAATAGATGAAGAGGAGGCTATCTCTATCTTGCTAAAGCTGGCTGAAGTCTTTCACTATCTTCATACTGCCTTCGAAAATCCTATAATATACCGAGATATAAAACCAAGTAATATTATCTACATGCCTAATAAGGCCATAAAGATAATAGATTTTGGAATAGCTTCCAAGAATGTCAATCATGCTACAGAAGAGGCCAGTAATTACGGGACAAGAGGATACAGCGCTCCGGAGCAAATCGCTCATGGGAAGATAGACGAAAAAACAGATATTTTTTCCTTAGGAGTGACGATTTATTATTTATTAACGGGGAAGAATTTATCTCATCCTCCGTACCGAATAATGCCGCTTAGGCAAGTGAAAAAAGATGTATCGAGTGAGTTTGCAGGTATTATTGATAAGATGACAAAGACTATTCCTGCAAAAAGATATAGCAGTATGAAGAGCGTACTTTCGAATCTAGAGGATCTAATAAGTAGAGAAAATGGCATAAGTGATACGGAGGTGTTTAAAGGAAAGGCTTCTAAGGTAATGTATGTTGCAGGTATTAAAAGAGGAATAGGTGTTACTCATATTTGTCAACTCTTAGCCCATGCCTATGCGAGGCTTGGGAAAAAAGTAGCGACAGTTGAATGGCAAGACAGAGATAGCTTTGTAAAAATAAGTAGCTCTCATGAAGAATCAATAGAACATAAAAGAAGCTATGAGTTAAAAAGCGTTAGAGGATATTATTATAGTCTTGCTGGATTTAAACATATTATTGATGAACACTACGACATCATTATTGTTGATGCAGGCTCTTACGAAGAGTTTTTAGCAAAGTATAAGAGCAAAGAAAGTGCGGATGTATATCTTGTTAGTTCAATGAGTGACTGGGATATCGACCTCGTTGAGGACATGATATATAAAGGAAACAAGGATATACACTATTTGATAAACTTACCGAACAATATAAAAAACATAAAGGAAGTTTTTACAGATCATATTATTAGTAGTGTTCCATTTGAAGTAGATCCTTATGAAGCCAGTGAAGAATTCATGAAAAGTTTTCGTGATATAACAGGTGAGGATGTTGAGTATAAAAATAAGGAGTGGGGTTTATATGGTTTTTATGTCAAAGCGAAAAAAGCGACTCAAGACTTTATTAAAGTCAGATTTAAAAAGCTACGTAATATCAGTAGCAGGAACATCTAGAGGGGTAGGATCCACACACCAATCTATAATGATTTCAAATTTTATTAGGAGAAATGGACTTAGGGTGGCAACCGTAGAATGTAATAAGTCGGGTTCCTTTGAAAATATGCAGATGTTACTACAGGGAACGGATAAGGGAGATTTTTTTAAGATAAAAGGAGTTACCTATTACAAGGGGGATGCGAATACATCGCTTAGAGATATATTGATGATGGATTATGATGCAGTAGTTCTAGATATTGGCGTAAACATAGGTAGATTTCGCTCAGAATTTTCAAGTTCAAATATCCCCATCGTAGTAGCTAGATATAACGACTGGAAGATTACAGAAATTGATGAGTTTTACTCGGCCAATCAGCGTATTATGCCAAGGCGAACCAAATGGATCGTGCCGTTCGTTGAAAACAGAGATTTATTATTTTTAAAAAGAAACTATAAGCAGGATTTTTTGTCGCTGCCATTTTGTAAAGATCCACTGGTAAAAAATAAAACAGTAGATGATAAATTATTTAGATTATTTATATAGGGGGAAATATGTCTTTTCTAACAATTAGAAGAAAAAATATAATCATGGGACTATTAATAGGGCTTCTAGCGAGTATCCTGCTTGCGAGTCTTACTGTATTTATCTTCATGAAAGAAGGCTTAATCTTTTCAGAAAAAACGGAACCTAAAGTAGAATTTACAGTGATCGCCGCGGCCAAGCCACTAGCAGTTGGTAAAATAATAGAAGCAGATGACATAAAGGAAGTAAAAGTAAGTAGAGCAATAGAAAATACAATGTCAAAAGAAGACATAATAGGAAAAGAAATATCCATAAATGCACATGAAAGCCTACCGCTTACAGCGGATATGTTTCATTCTAGTCGTTATGATAAAGAGGACAGAATTTATGAGTTTAGATTCATTGATGTACCGGATTTTATGGTGCAAGGCGATATGGTCGATGTAAGGATAAGATACGCAACAGGTGAAGACTATGTTGTGGCAGTAAGAAAAGAAATAGTACGTATGACGAAGGAAGTTAATGGTGAAAATCCGCTCATAGAACTTGCGCTTGATGAGAGCGAGATATTAGCTATTTCATCGGCTTTTGTTGACGACTTATCGGATGAGCTTTGCGATGTTTATCTGGTAAAATATCCAGACAGATATCAAACATCAAAAGAACCTAACTATCCGCCAAATGAAAGTGTTCTTTCTTTAATCAAAGAAAATCCCAACATACTCCTTGAAAATGATGTAGAAAAATCAATCAAAGCAAGGATAATACTCGATAAAAACCTTGGGGAAGTTGCTGCTGAGGGTAATGGATTAGTAGGCTATCAAGCGGAAGGAATTACTGGTGAATAATATAAGAGCAGCGATTTTGTTCGTAGTTATCACCTTGCCTTTTTACTTTATATCATATTCCAATCTAAATAGACAGATACAAAAAACCAGGAGAATGATGTACCTAACGCAGGCTGTCGATAACGCAGTCTATGACAGCAAAGTTACACTTGGTAAGACGGTCAAATATAGTATGGGAGACGGTGATAAAGCAAAAGTGTATATTGATGAGAAGTCAGTGATAGAAGCTTTTTTGAAGACTTACTACATGAGCACAAATGCAAACAGTGACAGGGAGAAAGCTCTTGCAAGAGCAAGGATAGTTGCTCTTGTAGCGCTTGATTATGATGGCTTTTTCGTATATTCGGCTAAAGACATGCAAGATGGAATAAAGCATATAATCAGTGAAAAGTTACCCTACAAAAGGTCGGAAGAAGCACTTACCTATTACTATACATTTGGGGATGAAGTTACCGTTTTTAATAGGGATACAAACGAGCTTTCGTACGAGTCTTTAGATGAACTATATGATAATAAGCTTGATTTATCCACAATCAGAAGTAGGGCGATAAACGCCTCAATAATTTCAGAACTAAATAATTCTCTCAGTATACACAAGCGTTACGCAAAAAATATAGGAGATAGCTATGACTTTTATCTTCCTATCGGCGAAGACAGTAGTAGTATGAGACATATTCATTCCGTAGGCCTAATAGCTATAGTAGAAGGAAAAGAAATAGCTACAGATAGACATTTTAATTTTATAAGTTATGACGAATCAGATTTAAACTTTAAAGAGGAGATTTTTGCATTTGAAGAAAATGCAGTGAAGTATTACTCCGATAGATTAATAGATGTCACAGGGGATTATCTTATTTATAATTCTGAGTTTGAAGCGGCAAAAAATGGATACTTACCATATAAGAGTTTAGTGGTAAGGTAATTACTGGCATTTCTCGCAAGTACCATACAGGAAAATAGACTCTCTTTCAATAGTGAAAGAAGTATTATTTTTAAAAGAATCAATAAAAGAGTCATAATTCTCTAAATATATATCCGTTATACTGGAGCATTTATTACAGATTAAGTAAGCATGACTTTTCATATTAGCGTCATACCTCGAACTACCATCGCCTACATTAATTTCGTTGATAAGATGGTGATTTTTTAGCGTATCCAATGTCTTATAAACAGTCGCCAAACTCATAGTAGGATAAAGTCTCTTTATATTATTATAGATAGTTTCGGCGCTAGGATGACCACCCTTTTTGACTAATTCATTAAATATGGCAACCCTTTGAGGGGTTGCTTTTAATTTTTTTGCTTTTAAAGTAGCGGCTATATTTTCCATTGAAATCCCCTTTTGGAATAATAATTATTAGGTAGTAGTTTCTATTGTAGGGGAGAAAGGCTTTTTCGTCAAACAGAACTTTAGGCGAATCGAGCTTCGTAGAGGGTTTTAAGCTCTTTATTTTTTTGATTAATGTCAAAAATCGACTTCATCGTCCGCTCTGGACTAGACTTAAAAAACATCGTTCCTTTTATAAATTTCGGTAAATGCCTTAAGCAAAAGACAAGCAAGTTTTGAATTCTCTCTACGTTCGGACACAAAAACTTACTTATGTTTCTATAGTGGTATCTTTTTGGGATAAAAGACAAGCAAGTTTTGTATTCTTCGCTGCGCTCAGAACACAAAACTGTCGCGGACGCGACAAATACCCCAAAATACTCAGCAAAATAATCTCATGCAAGCATGGCTTATTTACTTCGTATTTTGGGGTGCTTGTCTTTTGTCTTCGCGCAAATCCCCTTCGTAGAGGGGGTGATTCTAACAGAGATGTCTGTTTTTAGATACGACAATTGTGTATTGTCTAAATCCCCTTCGTAGAGGGGGTGATTCTAACTCTACCTTTCTGGAACCCGCATAAACACTGGGCTGAGAGGGTGCGGTTTTCCGCAAAATTGTCAAAATCACAAAAAATAGGACTTTCAGGACTTTTGTCTTAGTCTGAAAGAACTACGATTCAACGCCTGTTAGAATCACTTTTTTTGATGTATTTATAATACCATAGCTAGAGATGTTTTAATAGTTTTTTTTCATCTACGTGACATCTATGAATTACATTGTAGAGGATTTACTAATTTTAAACGTAGGTATGGCGCTAGTTACTAATTATTACTCCATATGTTGAAATGGATCTTCAAATTCTACTTCATCATCTTTTAATAAGGAGTCTTGCGTGAGTTGGTAGTTTAGTATTTGATAGTTTTTGTCCGAGAATATGTCAAGAGGGACTAACATGGTTACCTCTAGTTTTTTGTTGTACGGGCTATCTTCTTCTTCAACAAAAAAGGATATTTTGCAGTCTCCTATTACTCCTTCTAGGAACATGGGCATCATGTACTCGGTGCCATTTTTTTGTAGGTTCTTTTCCAGTAGGGATCCATAAGCCTCATTTGAACTTGCTAAATATTTGCTCTGATTTATTATCTCGTCTATTTCACTTATTTTTTCTTGAGCTCTACCGTCAAGTTCATAGTACTTGGAAAGCCAAGTGGATTTTTTCTCGGAGAGCCTTTTGTTTGCAAGGGAAGTTGTCATTATTGCTAGGCCAAGGATTATTAATACCACTAGGACTATTATTACTAACACACTGGAGGCTCCTTTTTCTCTATTCATTTAATAAAGCCTCCTTATTAAAATAATGTTTTGTTGTCATCGTCTTTATAATGTTGTCTTCATGATAAAAATCGCCAGTGATGTCGTATAGGTTATAGCCTGTCTTAGTCCCCCTTATCGTTAGGGTGTACTTTCCGCTACTGCTTATAACGAACGTATCATTATATACAGCTTTATAACTAAAAGAGTTTTTATTAGTGGTATATTTTTCGTCTAGCTCTTCTAGGCTATCAAGGGTAGATATAGCTTCAAATTCGTTTGATATAAGTATTGTCGACATATCACTTTCTTTTGAACGAGTATTTATTTTATTGGAAGCGATAAATAAGTTTATTACAAATATACTAACGATGCTGAGCATTGCTATCGATAGTGTTATTTCTATTAAGGTGAAACCACCATTATTATTCTTCACCATAAACCACCTCGTAAATACTTCTAATTGCTGATTTTTTAGTTAATGATTTACCCTTTGAAGTAACGGTAATAGTTAGAAGTTCATCAGAGAGCGCCATCGATATATCATCAACATCTACTACCTTTCCTGACAAGCTGTGATCAAGAGGCATATCGGTATAGCATTCATATAGGGCGCCACCTTTATGATAAATATAGCTATAAAGGCCATCTTCTTCACCACCATAAGCAATTGTTAGGACTTTTCCAAATTCATCATACTCATCCACGCTTATTCTATTAGCGATGTCATTTTGTTTTATTTTCATATCAATAAAAGAAAGCGCGATTCGAATATTCTCATCGGTTTCCTTTGAACTTATGGTATTTTGATAACTGGAGCTACCCCTAAAAATGAGGACGGCTATAATTATCGAAAATATGATTAATAGTACCGTTACCATTAATGTTTCGATGGAGTATCGTGGGTTATTCATCATCTGCATTCTTTCTTATGTTCTCGTGAATATACACTTCAGGAAATAGATTTGAAGCAAATACATGGTACTCAAAGATATAGTTATCTCTATCAAGAATTAATCCATAGTTGTCTTCCAGATACTTTAGGTCGTTTGGATAACTACCTTCTGTTGCGTAACATTGCATAAGATACTGCTGTATCACATCATACGTGGCTTGCTTTGAAATCTTATGATGAGTGCTATCAAGGGTTCCGGCTCTGTTTAGGAGTAGTACTAAGCAAACAATTATAAAGGGATATAAAATTAATTGTGAGATAATGTTTATATTCTTCTTTGCCATATCTATCCTATCGTATTCATTATATTAATTACAGGTAACATGACTGAAACCAGTATGATCCCTATCACAAACGATAGTGCAATGATAAGTACCGGCTCCACTACACTGGTAAGTCTAGCTAGTTTCTCATCGACTTCTTCTTCCATAGAAAGAGATACTTTTAATAGTATTTTTTCCATATGTCCTGTCGTTTGTGCAACACTAAAAAGCTTTATTAATATCCAGGGGAATATGTTTAATTTTTCGATAACTTTATCAGCTTCTTCTCCTGCTTCAAGCTGAGTTTTTGACATGTCAAGCTTACCCGATACATAGACATTATTAAGGACAGGCTTTAACATCTCAAGGGACTCTGAAAGCGGTATGCCCGCCTTATAAAGCATGGATAGATTCCTTGAAAATGTAACGGCAAGTAGAGAGGAATAAATGTCTTTTACGATAGGGGTGTGTAGCTTTAGGTAATCGAGAGCCGCTTTTCCTTTTTTTGAAGAAAAAAAGGCTATAAGCGCTATAAGTACAACGACGAAAATAATCGCAACAGGAACGATATTGGCATTTAGAGCAAGTGCGATATTTAGTATCACCTGAGTGATAGCAGGCATAGTGCCGCCGAGTGATAACAATATATTGTTAAACATAGGAAGTATTTTTAAAATAAGCAGGAGAATAACCCCAACCATTAACACACTTAAAATGACGGGGTACGTTATTGCCTGTTTTAATTTATTAGACGTTTCTAATTCCTTTTCATATGAGCTGGCTACCTGTTCTAATGCAAAAGATAGGTCACCACTTTGTTCACCAATGGTTACCATACTTCTAAATAGAGCGGGTAGAGATTTTTCCGCCGATATTGATTCTGATAAAGTGTATCCATTATGCAAATGTTCTAATATCTTATCAACGATTACCCTAATATAGGCAGAGTCAGTTTTGGACTTGATTAAATCAAGTCCTTCAAAAACTGAAACATCAGAATCAATGATTAAAGATAGTTGTCTAGTAAATACAATCAAGTCTCTTTTTTGGTTTTCTTTCATGACGTTCTCCTAAGCTGTGAACAATAAGCGTTAAATAGTTTAATATCATTCACTTTTTTAATAGCGTCTTCCTCTTTGACGGTACCGTCTTTGCATAAATTCGCAATCGTTCGTTCGATCGAAATCATACCCTGAGAGGAACCGTTTTGAATAAGGTTATTAATCTGATAATGTTTTCCTTCTCGAATAAGGTTCCTAATCGCGGGATTCACTCTCATAATCTCTGTTGCTAGGACCAACCCTTTACCATCACTCCTAGGTATTAGTTGCTGAGAAATAATACCCTCTAAGATTGATGCAAGCTGACTTTTGACTTGGTTTTGCTGAGAAGTAGGGAAAGCGTCCAGTATTCTATCTATCGCCTTTACTGCTCCATTAGTATGAAGAGTTGATAGCACGAGGTGCCCTGTTTCGGCGGCAGTAAGAGCTATTGAAACCGTATCAAGATCCCTCATCTCACCGAGCATGATAACGTCAGGATCTTCTCTAAGAGTCGATTTTAATGCAGATGAAAAGGATACAGCGTCCGCGCCGATTTCCTTTTGCGTAACCATCGACTTGTCATGCTTGTGCAAATATTCTACAGGGTCCTCAATAGTGGTTATATGATATCTAAATTGTCTGTTCATATAAGCAATCATACTTGCTAAGGTAGTTGATTTACCACTTCCAGTAGCTCCCGTTATAAGGACTAGCCCCTTTGAAAGATGCAAGAAATTTTTAATCTCGTCAGGTAGGCCTAACTCGTTTAAAGTAGGAATATTAATCGGAAGAGTCCTTATCGCGAGCGCAATCGTGCCACGCTGCAAATAAAAATTACATCTAAATCTACCTAAATCTCTCTTCGAATAAGAAAAATCAAAAGTCTTATTTTTGAGTAATTTATTATACTGATTTTCGTCTAAGTATAGACGTACTATCTCATTCATATCATTAGGAAGGACTTTTTCAGTACCTTCAATCGCCTTAAGGTTACCATTAATTCTCATTAAGGGATTTGTTCCGACGCATAAATGTAAATCAGTCGCCCTTTCCTTCATTGTTTTTTCTAATAAATTATTTATATAATGGTCTAATGAATTTGGCATATTATCTCCTTACATTACTTATCTAATATATCGGTAATGTGGTAGCAAAATTAAGCGTCATTAATAAAAACATGGTAATAATTTGAGAGAAAGCAAAAAATTGGGAATTCTAAAGGTAAAATCCAACGATTTATCCACTAAGAATACTCCTTTATAAGGTAAAAAAATCAAAAAAAATAAATAATATAATTTACTTTGTAACAGATTCGTGCTAAAATTAATGTAACCGGTTACAAAACTATTATGGGTATTGATATGAATATTAGAGATATTGCAAAAAAGGCCGAAGTTTCAGTGGCAACTGTTTCAAGGGTAATCAATAAAAACAAAAATGTAAGCGAAAAGACAAGAAAAAAAGTAGAGTTGGTAATAGAAAAATATGGTTTTGTACCCAACAATGTTGCTAGAAGCCTAAGTACAAATAACAACTATACCGTAGCCGTAATAGTATCAGATATAACGAACGAATTTTTTCTCGGCATAATAAGAGGTGTACAGGAAATTGCGGAAAAAAATGGTTACAACTTACTCCTATTTGATTCAAGTGAGTCGGTAGAAAGAGAAGAAAAGTTTTTAGGAATAGTACACGCGCTGAGATTGCAAGGAGTGATAATAACACCAGTTAGAGAGGACAATAAAAAGACTCATGACCAACTTCTAAAACTTAAAGAAATGAATATACCAGTTGTACTTGTAGACCGAGAAATAAACGATGCAGATTTTGATGGTGTATTTATCGACAATTATGAGGCTTCAAGAGAGGCAGTTACCAGTTTGGTTAAAGCGGGGCACGAAAAAATAGCAATTATTACTGGACCGGAGTCCTCCCTTCCAGGAAGAATGCGATTAAACGGGTATAAGGCGGCCTTAAAGGCAGCGAAAATACCATTGAAAGATGATTATATTTTTATGGGAGATTTTCGTCTTGAAAAAGCATTCGAAGGGATGGAGTATTTTCTTAATCTAGAAAACCCTCCGACTGCAGTGTTTACTTCAAACAACCTTTCGACACTTGGTGCACTAAAGAGTATTATATCCAGAAAACTAGTTATAGGTAAGGACATATCCATACTGAGTTTTGACCAAATAGAAGCTTTTAGAATAATAAATTATAGGCTATCTGCTGTAGAAAGAGTAACTGAAATGCAGGGAAATGAAGCCATGAAATTACTGATAAGAAGACTAAGCGAAGGTCATCAAGGAGAGGACACAATCAAAGAATACGTACCTTATAAGTTAATATTAAGGGGTAGTGAGACTCTTAAATAGATGATTAAAAAGAGATTAGTCGTTATTTTTAACCATAAATGTAACCGGTTACAAAAACCTTAAACGCTTAACGTAAAAATTGTAAGAAGGAGTGAACATGAATAAAAAAATAGTAGTATTTGGTAGTTTTGTTGTTGACTTGATGGGACGTGCTCCAAAGTTACCCGTCGAAGGAGAAACGATAAAAGGAAAATATTTCAAAATGGGAGCAGGAGGGAAAGGATTCAACCAAGGCGTAGCTTCTCACAAGTCAGGTGGGGATACCGTAATGGTTACAAAACTTGGAAAAGATTCCTTTTCAAAGGTTGCACTTGATACCATGAAAGAGCTCGGTATGGTTTCTGACAGGGTGTTTACAACGGAGGAGCAAAGTACAGGAATCGCTCTTATATTGGTGGATGAAAACACGGGGAAAAATCAGATACTGGTTGTACCGGGTGCTTGCGATAATATAACGGATGAAGAAGTAGAATCCATCGATGATTTGCTAGTTGAGGGAGGAATCTTATTAACCCAACTTGAAACGAATATTTCCTCCATTAATAAAGTGGTAGAAATGGCTCACGCCAAAAAGATGCAGATAGTCTTAAATACGGCGCCTGTTCAGCCGGTAAGTGATGAATTACTTTCGAAGATAGATATTGTAACACCAAATGAAGTTGAAGCAAAGGTACTTACGGGAGTAGAAGTGACCGATTTGGACTCTGCAAACAAGGCTGCGGAATACTTTTTATCAAAAGGGGTTAAGAAGGTTATCATAACTCTTGGGGAAAACGGTGTTTATATTAATACTGGTGATACAGGGAAAATCATTCCTGCATTTAAGGTAGATGCGATTGATACGACAGGAGCAGGAGATGCTTTCAATGGAGGTTTTGTAACGAAGCTCGCTGAAGGAGCAAGCATAGAAGAAGCGGTAGTATTTGGAAGTGCTTTAGCAGCCCTTTCTGTCTGCAAGCTTGGGACAACTCCTGCTATGCCAATAAGACAAGAAATAGAAGAATTTTTAAGTAAAAATAAATAAGGAGGAAAAAATGTTAAAAAAAGGTATTTTACATCCTCAGCTTAGTAGAGTTCTTGCTGAGTTAAGACATATGGATATGTTGGTCATAGGTGACGCTGGACTACCTATACCAAAGGGCGTTGAAAGGATAGATCTTGGTTGGAAAGAAGGGAGCCCAGGGTACATGGAAGTGTTACAGGAGATGATCAATCAATTGGTTGTTGAAAAAGCAATCTTTGCCAATGAGGCCAAAGAAGTATCTCCTGAGTTTCATAAAGGTGCGCTACAAGCGTTACCAAAAGAAGTTGAGGTTGATTACGTGGATCACGCCAAGTTAAAAGAAATTAGTAAAAAGGCAAAAGCAATAATACTAACTGGAGAATTTACGCCTTATACGAATGTAATACTCGTATGTGGTTGTGCATATTAGGGGAGATGTGATGGCTGAAAAACTTATCCTTAAGTTAGAAAATATAGTAAAAATTTTTCCAGGAGTAAAGGCTCTTGATGGCGTCAATCTTGATATATTTGAAGGGGAAGTTCATGCGATATGTGGAGAGAACGGTGCTGGAAAATCGACACTTATGAAGATAATTGCTGGGGCTCAACCCTTCACAAAAGGAAAAATGGAGCTCTATGGGCAAGAGGTAGAGTTCAGCTCCACCAAAGAAGCCGAAGAGCATAGTATTGCAATGGTCTATCAAGAGTTTAATATGATACCTGAATTGACAATAGCAGAAAATATGTTTGTCGGTAGACTACCCAAAAAAAACATCGTTGGTATTGACTGGAAAAAAGTTAATGAAGAAGCAAAAAGAATTTTAAACAGTCTGGGATTAGACTTTGATGTTACAAAAAAAGTAAGAAATATTTCCGTTGCTCATGCGCAGATGGTTGAGATTGCTAAATGCTTGAATGTAGGCGCGAAAATTATCATAATGGACGAACCGACTGCAGCACTTTCAGAAGCCGAAACGCATGTGCTATTTGATTTAATAAAAGATCTTAAATCAAAGGGAATATCGATTATTTATATATCACATAGAATGGATGAAATATTTAGCATATCCGATAGAATTACTGTTTTAAGAGATGGTAAATTTGTCGATTCAAAACTTGTTATGGAAACGAATTATGATGAAATTGTTTCCATGATGGTAGGTAGAAATATTTCTAATATGTATCCAAAAAGGGAGCCTGCTCAACGAGAAATTATATTCGAAGCGAATTCAATTACGACAAGAGGAGTAAAGGATGTAAGCCTCCATTTAAAAAAAGGAGAAATACTTGGTATAACAGGCCTTCTTGGATCTGGGGCAATAGAACTTTCGAAGGCTCTATATGGCGCTATTAAGATGAAAAAAGGCGAGATTCTTATTGGTGGAGAGGTCATTAATTGTTCTTCTCCAAGTAAAGCGCTGCGTCAGAAAGTCGCTTACGTATCCGATGATAGAAAGAATGAAGGACTGGTAATAGTAAGAAGTGTAAAAGAGAATATCGTTATGGCATCTTTAAAAAATGACCGCATTGGTATTCACATAAACAAAAAGAAAGAGTTATCAAGAGTAAGAAACAACATAGACAAATTAAATATAAAAGTTAGCAGTGAAAATCAACTTGTTTCGAAGTTGAGTGGAGGAAATCAACAAAAAGTGGTCTTTGCGAAGATGCTTGAATGTCAACCAAAGATACTTATACTTGCTGAGCCTACAAGAGGAGTAGATGTAGGTGCAAAAGCAGAGATTTATTCAATCCTTGATGAGCTTACCCATAGTGGAATGAGCATAATTATTATTTCGACTGACCTACCGGAAGTGATAGGACTGTCAGACAGAGTGCTAGTTATGAGAGCAGGAGAAATAGTGCTTGAACTAGATAAATACAAGGATAAAATCAATGAAGAAATAATATTGGCGAATGCTTCGGGAGGTGTAGAATGACACAAGAAAATTTAAAGAAGAGATTTACGATAGCGTTAAGTGTCTACCGATCACTAATAATCCTTTTGATTATTATGATTGTAGCAACGATAGCTTCTAATAACTTCTTACAGATAACAAATCTATTCAATGTATTAAAACAAATTACTGTTGCGGGAATAGTGGCTTGCGGTATGACATTTGTTATTCTAACAGGGGGTATCGATTTGTCGGTAGGTTCGATACTTGGGCTTTCTGGAGCAATCGCCGCGGGTGTTCTTGCAGGGACTGGAAGCGTAGTACTTGCTATTTTGAGTGCGCTGGTTATCGGACTATCCTGTGGCCTTATCAACGGTATCTTTGTTGCTTACTTTAAGATACCACCATTTATCGCAACGTTAGGAATGATGACACTCTTAAAAGGGGTGATACTCGTATATACAAATGGTTCACCAATTTCGGTAAAAAGTGATATGTACAAGTTTATAGGGAAAGGATCCATACTCGGTATTCCTGTTCCTGTAATAATACTTCTACTGATATTCATAGTAGCTCATTACATACTCAGCAATACAGTTTTTGGTAGAGAAATATATGCACTTGGTGGGAATAGAGAAGCTGCTAGGCTCTCCGGTATCAAGATTGTTAAATCAGAAATGTTCGTCTATGTAATAAGTGGTTTGTTAAGTGCCATAGCGGCTATTGTGCTTACCGCCCGACTGGGGTCTGCTCAGTCCACTACGGGATCAGGGATAGAAATGGACGCAATAGCAGCAGTTATACTTGGTGGAACTAGTTTAAGTGGTGGCGTTGGATTCGTACTTCCTACAGTAGTAGGTGCAATGATTATGGGTATCATCGATAATATCCTAACACTTCTGAATGTAAATCCACATGCTACAAACATTGTTAAAGGTCTCGTTGTACTGATTGCAGTACTTGTTGATAAAAAAGTAAAAGATTTATCTGCTAAAGCAGAGGAAGAATAAAAGGAGGATGAAATGAGAACAAAAAATTTATTTAGAGTAGTTGGGTTAATAATGCTCGTAGTATTACTAGCGAGTTGTTCAAGTACACCTGAGAAAAAAGAAGAAAAAGCCGAAAAAACTGAAAAGGTAGAAAACACTGAAAAAGCGGCAAAAGAAGAAAAAGGTGATAAGAAGTATGTTGTAGGACTTTCTATGAATACTTTGACAAATCCATTTTTCGTAGACGTTAAAGAAGGTGTTGAAAAAGCGGCAAAGGAACTCAATGTTGAACTTTATGTAACAGATGCGCAGGACGATCCAGCAACACAAATGAAAGATATCGAAAACTTAATTACGAAAAAACCAGATGCTATCATCATAGACCCTTGTGATTCAGATGCTATAATTTCATCGGTTGAAGCTTGTAATGAAGCAGGGATTCCAGTATTAACGATGGATAGAGAGAGTAATGGTGGAGAGATTATTACTCACATCGGGTATGACGCAGTAAAATCCGGTAGATTATCGGGGCAGTACTTAGTTGACGCTTTAGGTGGAAAAGGAAATATCGTTGAAATTCAAGGGATAATGGGAACTAACGTAGCACAAAACAGATCAAAAGGATTCAATGAGATAATGGCTGAAAATCCTGATATGGTTATCGTGGCACAACAAGTTGCAGATTTTGATAGAGCTAAAGGAATGAGTGTAATGGAAAATATTTTGCAAGCAAACGACAAGATAGATGGACTATATGCTGCAAATGATGAAATGTTACTTGGTGCTTTAGAAGCTATTGAAGCAGCAGGAAGACTAGACGAAATAACCATGATTGGCTGTGACGCTATCGATGATACGATAGTTGCTATAAAGGATGGAAAAGTCGAAGCAACTATTGCTGAACCACCATTTTTCCTAGGAAAAGCAATGCTTCAAGCGGCTTTTGATCATCTAGAAGGTAAAGAAATTGAACCTTACGTTATACTTGATAATGAACTTGTTACGATAGACAATGTTAATGAGCTTGTTACTAAAGAATAGTTAAGAGGTAAGCCATATTTGTAATCAATCTTTCTGCACAAGATAAATCTTGATAGCAATTCATAAGAATTATTTGACCGAGTTTCGATTTAGTACAAACTTCATCGGAACTCGGTTTATTTTCTCCTTTTTTCCGTGCAAATAGGTCCTTTTTGTCAGGTTAAACTTGCTTAAATTTGTGCTGCTCAGAAAACCTGTTTCCACAGGTCACAACCTATTTATAGGATCTTATTTTCATAGTTTTTAACGGAGGAAATAAAAAGTGTGCAACTTGCACTGTACTTTTTTAAATTAGGGGAGTATACTCCTCGTCAAGGGAGAGATAAATAATTAATAAGGTTTTTTATACTTTATCTTAAGGGGGAGAAGTATAAAATAATGGGATGGGGAGAGTATGACTTCACAGCTATATATTTGCGGCATTGATAAAGGGTATATGGATTCTTTAGTCAGGTTTTTATTAAAAACAAAATATATGACGGATGTAGTTGAAATATCTGTTATGAATAAGGGAGGGGAAATTAATGTAACAGATTTTGAGGGGAAATTTTTTCTGGTTGAAGAAAGCTATTTTAAAAGGCTTAAAAGGAAACACCTATTTCCAAAAGATGCAATAATTATTCTTTGTGAAAGGCTTAGTGAAAGGAGTCTTTATGATTACGATACGCTATTTAAGTATCAAGAAGCAGGGAAAATAGCGCAGGCAGTGTACGATAAAATCATCAAAAGTATTTACGGTTCAAGCCATTATAAACTGACTAGTACAAAGCTATTACTATTTACATCAACCGTAGGCATGGGTGGCTGTAGTTTGGTGAGTGAGATATTTTCGGCATGGAAAGCAAAAAGAAAAAAGACGCTTCATATATGCTTTGACACATTCCATAAACCGAGATTTAGAACTCGCAGCAGATTTAATGCATCAGATTTTTTCGTATATACAAAAGAGGGGGGAGACGTTCTACTTGTTCTTAATAAAATGATTGAGAGCCAAAGAAATCTCGATGTACTATATCCGTTTTTAAATCATGTAGATGAGGGACAAATATCTACACAGGAGCTGGTTGAAACAATAAAAAAGATAGTAATCAAGTCAGACTATGAGTATGTGAATGTAGATTTTGGTACGAGAAAACCAGACGCTTTACCAATGCTTACAGAGCTAGCCCATAGAGTCATCGTTATTGACAATAATGACATTCATGTCACAAAAAAGACAAAGAGATATGAAAAAGAGCTTGCAAAGATATTAACGGGGGAAGAGATTAACAAATATATTTTTGTAACAAATGAAATAGTTGATGGGAATAAAGAAGATAGTTCAAACAATGCAAAAATTCATTTTGAAAAGAACATGGAAGATGTTGAAGTTATTACAGAAGAAGTAATGAACTCTAGTTTTGGGAAAAAAGTGAAAGAGATACTGAAAGATGAAGAAGATGGTATACAAACAACTCCTGGAAAAAATTAGATTAAAAGCGTCCTTTTTTGAAGAGGTAGATGATGAGATAATACGGAAACTTATTGATGAAACTATTCTAGAAAAAGGGGAGGAAGTTTTTATTTCTATAAATGATAGAGTTGCACTTAGAATTAAACTATTTAATGCCATTAGAAGACTTGATATTTTGCAACCACTTGTAGAGGATGATAGCATAAGCGAAATAATGATTAATGGTAAAAACGACATATTTATTGAACGAGGGGGCAGAGTGACTAAGCTTGATTATGGGTTCGAAAGTTCTGAACAACTAGAAAATGTAATACAAATAATAGTGTCGCAGGTTAATAGAACCGTAAATGAAAGTGTGCCAATAGTAGATGCAAGACTAAAAAATGGTTCTAGGGTAAATGTTGTACTTCCTCCTATTTCGCTTAGTGGACCGATTGTAACGATTAGGAAGTTTCCCGAAAATCCGCTAACATATGAGCAACTTATAAAAACTAGCACGATTACAAGGCAGGCTCTTGATTTTTTAATAGAGTCAGTAAGAAAGAAGCTAAATATTTTCATCAGTGGAGGAACTAGCTCAGGGAAAACTACTTTTTTAAATGTATTATCAAACGCGATACCATCTGATGAAAGAATTATAACAATAGAAGATTCTGCTGAGTTGAATATAAGTGGAGTAGATAACCTAGTAAGGCTAGAAACAAGAAATGTAAACGTTGAAAACAAAGGGGAAGTAAGTATTAGAGATCTTATCCGATCATCGCTTAGAATGAGACCGGATAGAATAATTGTTGGGGAGATAAGAGGAGAGGAAGCTCTTGATATGCTACAGGCCATGAATACAGGTCATGACGGTTCGCTTTCAACTGGTCACGCTAATTCATCAAAGGACATGATAACTAGAATAGAGACGATGGTTCTTATGGGAGCAAATATTCCATTACCAGCAATAAGACAAATGATAGCTTCAGCGATAGATATAATAGTCCATCTAAGCAGAAAAGAAAACATGAAAAGACAGGTAGTACAAATAAATGAAGTTATAGGAGTAAAGGCTGGTGAAGTGGCGCTAAATCCTATTTTTGAGCTCGAGGGCGAAGAATTAGTAAAATGTGGGGATATAAAAACGAAGAGGAGTAACAAATGATAATGATTGGGTGTTTGATTCAAAAGATAAAGAGTAATGTGGCGATATTTGGGCCTTGGGAGCTGATACTACACATTGTCATTGGAGGGATAATATACTTTACTCTAGCATACGTATTTTATAAAAACCTTTATATATCCTTTGTTTGTATTTTACTTTCCTTTGTACATGTAAGGTCAGTAGCAAGTTCAAAAAAGAGAAAGAAGAAAGCTCAGATAAGAGGACAGTTTAAAGATGCTCTATACGCGCTTTCATCGTCGCTTTCAGCGGGGAAATCCGTAGAGAGTGCCTTTGTTAAAAGCTTGGAAGATTTGAAGAATATATATGATGAAAAAGCTATCATAATGCCCTTTTGGTCAGAGATAGTCAATAAAATAAGCATAAATATAAAGGTAGAAGAAGCCGTCAAAGAGTTCGCTTTGGCTACTAGTAGTGAGGAGATAAGTAGCTTCGCCTCTGCACTTTCTATAGGGATGAAGTCAGGAGGTAATCTAATAAGTATTTTAAAAGACACAATAGTGAGTATTAATGAAAAGATTGAAGTTAGCAATCAATTATCCATACTGGTAACAAAAAGACAGTATGAACAAAAAATCTTGTCATACATTATTCCAGTGATGATACTTTTTTTTAATGTTTTTTCACCCGAGTTTTTAGCGCCACTTTACGGAAATATCAAAGGGCAACTAATTATGACAGGAGCACTCATTATGTACATCATAAGCAGTGAAATTGGGAAGAAAATTGTAGCAATAGAGGTTTAAAGTGATTGTTTTATTAGTAGCGACTATCCTGATTACGGTACAAATCGTTTTAAAAAAAGTATATGGGTACGAGGGGATAGTTTCTTTTTTGGGTAGTATTATCAGAAAAAAACTAAGTGGGAAAATCCAACGATTAATAGTGAACAAAAAAGAAGAAAAAATTCTAGAAGAAATATACACTCCTCTACATTATGAAAAAATGTCGAGTGCGTATAAGGACATTAAACTGGGAGCACTTGGAATAATATTAGTATTCGGATTGATACTGTCAGTAGTTTTAGGGAGTAGGTATACCTCTGATAAGAAGATAGGAAACGAGATTATAAGACCCAGTTTAGGAGAGGGTGAAAAAGTAGAAAAACTTAAGTATGTCATAGAAGAAGGAAACGATGATTTCTACGGTAGCATAAAACTAGAACTAGATGAAGTAATGACAGATGAGCAAAAGATAGAAATGTTAGAGGATAGGTATCATGATTTCGTTAAAATTATTTTAGGGGAAAATACATCGATGAATTATGTTAGCAAAGATTTGATATTTAATAAGGAACCTTTTGATGACGAAGTATTTGCCTCTTACACTAGTTCAAACGAGAATCTATTAAGCAATAACGGAATACTTCGAAAGGATAATATGAATATAGGGGATAGCTACGAGGTAAGTGTATTAGTAACACTGGAGTACGAAAATGTCTCACTTCCTATAACCCTTAACTTTGTTCTGACAAGGGAAGCGATTAGTATAAAAGAAGATATGGATATTATAGGTGAACGTATTAAGAAAGGGGAAAGTAGCTACATATTACCCAGTAAGCTTACTGAAAATAAGAATGAAATAATATGGTATAGAGCTAGTTCTGGTGTTAAGTGGTATAAGATACTTGCTTCCTTTTTCATAATATTTGCCGCATCATACTATTTTTTCCAACAAAGTCTTGAAGAGAAAAAAGAAGAGAGAAAAAGAAAAATACTTGTAGACTTTCCAGATTTTATAGGCAAGATAATTTTATTACTAAAGGTTGGATTTACGATTAAGAAAAGTCTTGTAGTGATATGTGATCAGTATGAAAAAAACAAAACACATACAAAACCTCTATATGAAGAACTGAGCATAATGTTAAAAAGTTTAGAAAATGGCGTTTCTTTTGAGGCTGCGCTGCTTTCCTTTTCAAAAAGGTGTGAGAATAAGGAGATAAATGCGATGACGGGTATTTTGATGCATAGCTCAAAACTAGGGTCATCAATGCTAGTTGTTACACTCCAACAACTAGGAAAAGAGGCGTGGGATTTGAGAGTAAACAATGCGAAAATGATTGGTGAAAAAGCGAGTACAAGACTTTTGTTACCCCTTGGTATAAGCTTTCTAGCCGTTATTTTAATAATAATGTCACCAGTAATGATGAGTATGAATTTTTAGGAGGGAATATGATAAAAATGTACGAAAAAATCAATTTAATGGCAGTAATTTTAGCGGCAAAACTAAAAGATGAAGAAGGTGCAGGGGTAATAGAGCTTGCGGTAATTATTCTAGTGCTAATAGGACTTGCGTTGATATTCAAAGATAAGGTAAATGAAATATTAAATAATATATTTGATAGCATTAATAATGACCTACCATCTATCAATGGGTAAAGCGATGGAAATGTTATTAGAAAGTGTAGAAAAATACGAGATTGCAATGCTAAAGTATTGTGAGATAAAGTATATTGTTCCAACTCAGGCAGTTTATCAAGAAAGTGGAGTTCGTATAAGTGTCAATGATAGCTACGAAAGATTTTTAGATGTAAAAGAGAAGATAGAATTAGAAGATATTCGAAAAATAGTATCGGCAATAATGGAACTATCATACCTTCTTCCAAATTATTTGCTTGATGTGAAGAAAGTTTTATTTGATGAAGAAATGATCATGATTAATGAGAAGGGGATTCCGTACTTTATTTACCTAGCCAACAAAACGGTAACAACAAATTATAGGAAAGATCTTAATAGCATGCTAATAAATCTTCTAAAAAGACTTGAATATAATGATCAAGTAGCAACTATTATACACAGCCTAAATATGCAAAAGGTTAAAGGTGAATTTAAGATTGATGAATATAAAGAAATATTTGAACTCGGATAAGTATAAACTAATTATTTCTGTCTGCCTTTTCCTCGGATACTTTTTTGCCTATTTTATGATTAGCAAGGATAGTGGATATAATTTAGAAGATGAGGATGTATTGAGAAATTCGCTTAGAAAACTAGTTGCTAGTGAGCAAAAGATAAATGGCTATATAAGATTAAACTTAGCGGATGAAAATATTTTTATGGATATTATTATTGATGGGGATGTAGATATGAAGAATGAAAAGGTAAATATGAATATGTTTATTCAAGAAGAAAAGATTCGTATCAGCCTCGACAAGGCTATGCTTATTATATCTTCATCTCTTGGAGAAAAGGAGTTTGATACGGGGGAGAGTTTATGTCGGAGCCTTAGAAGTATAGATAATCTTGCGGTAAAAAACGTATCAAAAAAGACTGTTCAAAAAGGCGTTTCTATTATTGACACGAGTATTTATGAACTAGAAGCGATAAACCTAATTCCAGAGGAACTAATGAAGGAGTTGGAATTATTTATAGGAAGTGATGTTGAAGCAGATTTTAGTAAGGGTTATTTAAACGTATATGTAAAGAATCAAAATGACGTAGAAAGGATTCATTTTAGGGCATTAGGTAATGCTATCAATGGAGAAATTAATTTTCGTTAAGGTCAATCTTTACCGTGAACTTAACGCCATCGGCTGTGTTATTAACAAAGTAATCAATACCGTGCTTATTAAAAATATTTGATGATACGGCAAGACCTATACCGCTTCCACCTTTATACTCTCCTTTGTAGAAGATATCGAAGATTTTAGAAATATCTTTTCCATCTATTTTAGGACCACTATTGCTAATGGTTACAGAGAGTATATTATTATCATTAACGGCTACGAAGGCTACCGGTTTTTTATTATCGCTGAACTTAAAAGCGTTATTGATAATATTTCTAAAAGCCTGTTCCAGCCTTACTTTATCGCCACTATAGGTTTTGGAAGTCTTGATATTAGCAACGCGGAAAGGGATATTGTTTTTTTGCGATAGAAGTTCATAGTCCCTTATTATCTTGTCGAAGAATTCCTTAAGATCAAAAGGACTACGATTTACAGAAAAGGTGCTTGATTCAAGAAGCGTTATTTGTAGCATATCTTTAATCATTCTATCCATTTTTCTTGTTTCAGACTTTATAACATTATAATAGGAGTTTTTTTCTTCTTCGCTCACAACTAATCCATCGCTTAGAGCTTCGGTGTAACCAGATATTATTGTAAGAGGAGTTTTAAGTTCATGAGAAGCGGTCTGAATGAATGTTTTGATGAGCTTGTTAATCTCCTTATCTTTGGAGATTTCATATTGAAGTGCATTAATCGTATGTTCTAGCTTATTGCTAAGTTCTTCTAATGTTACCGATAGCTGTCCGATTTCGTCTTTCCTATTTATAGAATGTACGGCTTTATAGTTTAGTGTTCTAAGTTCAAGGGCCATCTTTTTTAGCTCATTAATCGGTTTACTGATACTCTTTGATAAAAATATGGATATTAGTAGGGCGATAAAAAGACTGATTAAAGAAACGACTAAGAAGAAAGTTTGCATTATTCTCATGGAATAATCAATAAAATCTGTAGGGCTCTGGAGTATAATTATTTGTCCATTATTAAGGAGTTGACTGTACGTAAGCCAAGTTGTTCCAGCAACGGGATAGTCTGTCGTTATCAGGTAGGCTTGTATGCCTTTTATTTTCTTAGAAACTATGGAAGTTGATTTAGTTACTACTTCTATGTCATCTTGAGAAATACTATTTTTACCAGATGAATTAATTATTGAGATTTTCCCAGTAAAAGTATAGCTGATATACTCTATTCCAGAATTTATTTCCTCTTCATCAGTTCCTACTGCCATTATTGTATTGATTTTCTTGACGGTATTGATCATTGAGTTAAGCGTGTTTCTATAGTAATACTTTTTGACAAAAATCTTTGTTCCGAGGAAAGAAATAAAATATGTAATTATTAATAAGGCGATAAATGAAAGTATCAGCCTTGCTCGAATAGATTTCATGATTTATTTAACCTATATCCATAACCCCTTACAGTAATTATATGTTCCGAAAAGTCGCCTAGTTTTTTTCTAAGTCTTTTTATTAGAGTGTCAACATTTCTAGAGTCCTTGTCATAGTCCATGCCCCATATATTGTCAATTATCTGGTCTCTGCTAAGAACCTGATTGGCGTTTACTACGAGAAGATACAAACAGTCAAATTCTTTTTTTGTTAGGGATATATCACGATCTTTATATGAGACCTTAAAGGAAGGGATATCTATCGTAAGACCATCAAGTTCAATGCTTTGGGCGGGTAGCTTATCGCTTCGTTTCAGCAGGGCTTTGACTCTGAGTACGAGCTCTTTTACACTAAAGGGCTTTGTTATATAGTCATCTACGCCAAGTTCAAAACCCTTTACCTTGTCTTCTTCCAGTGATTTTGCCGTAAGGAGTATAACGGGTACATCGCTAACGCTCCTAATGTGACGAAGGACTTCATAACCATCTATGAAAGGCATCATTATATCAAGTATAACGATGTCTATATCGCTACTTTCAAATTCCTCAATTGCTTCGGCTCCATTAACCGCTTCTTTTACAGAGTAGTTCTCAATCAATAAATATTTTTTTATTAGTGTTCTAATCCTTGTATCATCCTCAACTAATAGCACATTTATATTATACATATTGACTCCTTATATGATATAATGAATTATACTATAAATTCATTTTCATAAAAAGTACAGAGAGATATTACATGTTCAAAGATGTTTTTTCGTTAGAAGATAGGGAGCGTACGGCCGAAGAGATATCAAGAGGCTACAAAACCTTAGAATTGGCGGCGATAGTTGCCTGTAGCATTACTTTTTTTTCGGTAATTCTAAATATTATAGACAGTGATTACACGTTGATGATCATAGGGATTTCATTCATGATATTAACTTTGGTCGTTTATTATTTAGCAAGGAAAAAAAGGCACTATTATTTTGCTAGGGTTGTTTTTGCTATTTCTTTTGCCGTTGTTTTTACTTATGTGATAGTTAATGGTGCGTCAGGAGGCTTCAACATCGTTTGGTTACTCATAATGCCTTCTTCGTTTTTTTTAGTTTTTGGTAAAACGTATGGAATAATACTAAATCTATTCTTTCTTTTTGAACTTTTATTTTTCTTTTTCACACAGTTTGGGAGATCCTTACTACTCTTTTCATACGAGGGGCACTTCGTAAAAACATTTCCGTTTGTTTTTCTAGCTACATTCTTATACACTCTATACCACGAATTACAAAGGGGAAAAGTTATACGAGAACTAAAAGAGGCTAATAGAGTTGCGGTATATAACTCCAATCATGATTCTTTGACTGGCCTTTACAATAGATATGGATTTAATAAGAAACTTGATGCCTTTATAAAGGAGGCAATTAGAACAGATGGATGTTTTTGCTTCATGATAATAGATATAGACGACTTTAAAAAAGTCAACGATGTTTATGGACATTTCGTGGGAGATGAAGTGCTAAAATATATAGCTAATAAGATAGATATGGCAGCTCGGGAAAAAAATGGTACTGCCTGTCGATGGGGTGGAGAAGAGTTTGCGATATTTGTAGCGAGGGACACAGCAGGAGATGTCAAAAACTGTATTGCCAAAAAATTAATGGAGGACCTTAGTGTGCCATATATTGATAAAGAAAATGGTGAGATATTTTGTACAGTTAGTATAGGGAAGATATCAACACAGTGCCTAACTTATCAGAACATATCCAAGATTGTTACTAAAGCCGATGATTGTCTATATAAGGCTAAAAAAGAGGGAAAGAATAAAATTGTTTTTGAAGAATATATAGAAGAGTGATAGAAAGGAACGATATATAATGTCTGGGATTTTTATATCATTTGAGGGTGGAGACGGCTCAGGAAAAAGCACTCAGATAAATTTACTAAAAGAATACATGGAAAAAAAGGGGAAGGAAGTAGTGCTTTCCAGAGAACCTGGCGGTACAGAAATAGGAGAGAAGATAAGGCAAATAATACTAGACCCTGAAAATAAAGAAATGGCTGATGAAGCAGAAGCATTATTATATGCAGCTTCAAGGGCGCAACATGTAGCTGAGAAGATAATGCCCGCATTAAAAGAGGGCAAGGTAGTAATAATAGATAGATACATCGATTCATCCATAGTTTACCAGGGTATTGGAAGAATGCTTGGTGAAGATGAGGTAAGGCTGATAAATGAATTTGGTACTAAAAAGCTGCTTCCTGATGTTACAATTTATTTAAGCCTATCTGCTGGAGAGGGATTAAAGAGAAAGAAAAATCAAGCGAGACTAGATAGACTTGAAGAGGCTGGAGAATCTTTTCATCTTTCGGTTGAAGAGGGTTATGAAAAAATATGCCGGGAGAACAATTCCAGGTTTATTGTAGTTAATGGTTTGGATACGGTTGAAAACATACATAAGTCTATCATCAGCAAATTAATTGATAAAAAAATATTATGATAATGCAACAATTAACCGATATTTATTAGGAGAGCCCATGAAATTAATAACTGCGATTATCCATGATGAAGATAGTGATAATCTGCTTGATAAGTTGAGCGAAGGACAGTACATGGCTACGAAGATGTCAAGTACTGGAGGTTTTTTAAAATCTGGAAATACAACAATCATGATTGTTGTTGAAGACGAACAGGTTGATAGTGTTATTTCGATAATAAAGGAAAATTGTAACACGAAAAAAGAAATAACCATTGCTACACCGCCCGCTCCTCCTATGTCAGATAATTCATTCTCGTACCCAATCGAAGTAACAGTGGGAGGTGCTACAGTATTTGTCATGGATGTCGATAGATTTTACAAGTTTTAGGAGATACGATGCTTGACATAAGAGTAAGTACGACAAAGATGACGATGGATCCTGTTGTTGAAAGAGCTAATGAAAGCATTAGCGACAAAGGATTTAAGTTCACATTGTTATCAAATTTAAATAAAGAAGAATTCAAGCTTAAGTTAAAAGGAATGATAGAGGACATAAGCGAGACCGGCGATAAGATAGCCACTCACATGGATGTGAAGGATATGCGCGTCTACAGAGAAAAGATTAAAGGATTCCTTAACGAAGTGCTGACAAACTCACATGGATTTAGTAGAGAAAACTTTCTTGACTCACGTGGAAGACATAGGGTATATGGCATCATAAGATTATTGGACAAGGAGCTAGATGGGCTTACAAAAGAACTTATTAAAGAGGAAAAAAATCATATCGATATCCTTAACCGAGTAGGTGAGATTAAAGGGTTACTACTGGATATGACAATATAGTAGTTTTTTGTGAAATATAACGAAATAAAAATAAAAGTTTAACGGTGAATTGTTTACTTTTATTTTTTTTGTGCTAAAATTAGAGTATCAATATATATAGGAGGGAACTATGAAAGGACGTTTTTCTAAACTACTCGTAGGAGTATTAGTGTTACTGATGGTACTAAGCAGTTTTAGTATGGCTGGAGAAGTATATACCGTAAAGAGCGGCGATGTACTATGGAAGATAGCCAGAACCTATGGGACGACATGGCAAAAACTAGCTGAGATTAACAAACTAAAAAATCCACATTTAATTTTTCCAAATCAAAAAATTGTAATAACAGAAGATGAGGTTAAACCTGAACAACCAAAGCCAGAGAAACCTAAGGAGCCAGAAATTGCTAAAACAATACAGATTCTACACACCAATGATATGCACGGTTTCTTTATAGAAGGTAAGTATGATGGAATGGGAGCAGCAAAACTTAAGACAGCAATGGAAACGAAGAAGGCAGAAAATGCAAATACATTAGTTTTAGATGCAGGAGATGCGATGCAAGGAGCAAACCTTGTAACCCTATCAGATGGAGCAACAGCAGTTAAAGTGCTTAATGCATTAGGCTATGATGCGATGACAGCAGGGAATCACGAATTCGACTATGGTCTTGAGACCTTAATGGTAAATAAAGCCGGATTAGAGTTTCCAATGGTTGTCTGCAATGTAACAAAAGAAGATGGAACACCATTACTAGACCCATATATCATCAAAGAAGTTGATGGTATCAAAGTGGCAATCGTAGGATTTGCAACGCCGGAGACAACGTATAAGTCACATCCAGACAATACGAAAGGCCTCAAATTTGAAGCTCCTGCTGAAGCAGCAAAAAGAGTAGTAAAAGAATTAGAAGGCAAAGCAGACATATTAGTTGGAGTAGGGCACCTAGGAGAAGAAGGAGAGTACCCAGCGAGTACAGTAGCTGAGGTAGGAGGCTTTGCGGTAATAGTAGACGGACATAGTCACTCAACATACGAAGAGGGAATGCTAGTTGCCGATACATTAATAGTAAGTGCAGGAGAGAAAACGAAAAACCTTGGTGTTGTGACGCTTGGTTTTGATAAAGATAATAAGCTAGTTAGCAAAAAAGCGACACTTGTCACAAAAGATATGGCAGCAGAGATTGAACCGGATGCAGAAGTGGCTAAGTTAATCGAAGAAATCAGAGCAGAAAATGCGAAGATAGAAGAAGTAGTAGTTGCTAAGACGGATGTTGTGCTAAATGGTGAAAGAGTATTTGTAAGAACAGGTGAAACCAACCTTGGAAACATCTTAACAGCGTCATTATTAGATGTAAGCAAAGCGGACGTAGCGCTTACAAATGGTGGTGGTATAAGAGCCAGCATTGAAGTGGGTGATATCACAAAAGGTGAAATCCTAACAGTGCTTCCATTTGGTAACACGGTGAGAGTCATCGAGCTAACAGGTGCAGATCTTAAAGCAGCGATAGAAAATGGTGTCAAAGGATATCCTGAACCAAGTGGTGGATTCCCACATATTGCAGGAATGACGGTAGAGTTTGACGCAACAAAAGAAGCTGGAAGCAGAGTAACATCACTGAAAGTGAACGGTGAAGAAGTAGTTCTTGACAAAGTATACACTCTTGCAACGAATGACTTCTTAGTAGCAGGTGGAGATGATTACAAGATGTTTAAAGGCAAGAAAGTTGTTGGAGAATACGGCGCAATGGACGAAGTAATGATAGACTTTATGGCAGCAAACCCTGATTATAAAGCAGAGGTTACTGGCAGGATTAAGGAAATCACGGGCGTTGAGCCTAATACAGCAGCAGAGCATTAAAAAATAAATAAGAAGATAAGTAAGAGCGTAGTGGGTGTTAACATACCCACTACCTTTTTATGGTTAAATAAAAGTGTTTGGTGTAGTCTTTTCACCTTAAGGTGAGAGGAGTCGAACCTCTACCGGTTTATTCCGGTAAATTTTCACGGGAACTGTTTCAAAGTGCTCGATAATACTCCCGGCATTATCTGCGCCCTTTTCATTGCACCCACAAAAATTTACTCTGTATAAACTGCTTGCATCTGCCATGATGAATATTTTGAGTGATTTTTTGTCTTTTCGCTTTCTTGCCAACCGACTTACTTAGGGTATTTCTTCGGTAAATATAACTAGTTGATTAAGGGGTCAAATTTTGGAGGAATAAAAAGAAAGTAATCCCCCAACGTTACGTTGAGAGACTACAATAAGAACGTAATGGTCTTTAATGAGATGATTCGCTTACATATTGCTGTATGGCTTCACAGGCATATTCAGCAGTTCCTTTTCCAAACTTATCGATGTTTTCTTTAAATTCATTATTTTTTGTATAACCATAACCAATTTTTGAAAAAACATCGTGAGAACAGTCAAAGGAATATTTACGTATATGTTCGTGTAGCTTTTTTGCTAGCGCTACATTCTCTTTAGAAGTAGATGCTATTTTCTTTGATCTGTTTTCTGAAAAAGCAAAGAAAATAGTATTAAACCCTTCAGTCACTTTTTCCTCTTTACCTTTTTGTCTGCTAATTGATTCTTCGATAACTTCTTTACCATACTTTTTAGAAGCTTCCTCTCTGTACTTTTGAGTGTCTTCATAGGTAAAACCATGAAACTTTTCTTTCGTTGACATTTCCAATCTCCTTTCGTTAGATACGATCGTTTTCTCTAAAGTATCTATTAGTGTTAGGAGCTTTCTTTTTTCATCTTTCAGTAATGAGAGCTGTCTTTTAAAGTGCGATAATCGGTCCTTTTCTCCTTTTTCGAGCAAAATTTTTATATCGGTTAACGTAAATCCCAAATATTTATAATACAGTATTGTCTGAAGTGTTGACATATCATCGTCGCAGTAATACCGGTATCCATTTTCGTGCCTTTTGGGCGATAAAAGACCAATCTTATCATAATGATGTAAAGTGCGCACCGATACACTACTAATTTCACTAACTTTTTTTATTAAATACAACTTATTTCCTCCTAACAATATGGAGTATAAACTATGACGTTATGACATAGTCAATATCTTTTTTTAAAAAATTTTATGGCTAATTCTTAATGATTGCTAGCATATAGGAGGCAAAGTCTTTTGCCGTTTTTTCGTGTAGTAAGTAATGCTGGTCATTTTCATATTCATTTAGAGCACTACTAATAAGACTATGGTATTTTGATGGTAAATTTTTGGTTCCCCATTTTCCACCATTAGCTTTGGAAAGAACTAGTTTTTCCTTTTTAAAAGCTAGTACTCTACATAAGTTTAAAATATAATAAGTAGAGTTATCGGTAATACCGTTTAAAGAATCAGAAATATCATATAGTAGGCTATCAAAATAGTAATCTTCCCCAACTGAACCAAAAACCAATTCTTTCTCTTTCCCGTATAGTGTTTTTCCGTAATGATTGATTATGTTTATATGAGCAGCTAGGTCTTTATCCGTACCTTGCATTTTCTCAATATAGTCATCAGAGGACGAAGCATACCAGTTTAGATATTCTTTAGAAAAGTGTAGCTCATAAGGAGTAGGGTACTTAAAAGGATGACAAACGTCCTTTCTTATTATGCTACATTCGATTCCTTTCTTTGGCGCTTTTTTATAAAGGGGAATAAGTTTGTCCAAAAATAATTTTTTGGTCTTATCGGGCAATGATTTTTCTACAACGACTATTAAATCAATGTCACTCCTATTTGGATTAAAGCAGTTCATCGCTGCTGAGCCATGTAGATATACTCCAACTAAATTATCTTGCAGAACATTTTTTGATATATTTATAAATGTTTCTAAAACATTGGATATGCATTTTTTATCTTTCATCATTATTTCTTATCATCCATGGCAATAATTTCTATTTCAAGAAAATCAAAGGGTATTTTTTCGATAAAGTGACGTTGATAAAACTTGGTATGGTGAAACCTAAGAAGGTGCTTTTCGTTCTCGATTAACCACATTGGAACGGCGATATCAAAGTGATAGCAAATCTCTTCAAGAGCAATTTTCACGTTGGTTAGAAGGTCATTTTTTAGGGAATCTTCATACGTAAAAGTCTTTATTGTTTTATTATTTTTTATCTGTGAGGCAAATACTCTAAACATAGCTATATTTTATAATGTATGGTAGAATATGTAAATGAAAAAGGAGACGAAACATGAAAATAATGACCATTTTTGGAACTAGACCAGAGGCTATAAAAATGGCACCATTAGTGCTTGAAATAGAAAAACATGAACAACTAGAAAGTATTGTAACCGTTACGGCGCAGCATAGAGAAATGCTTGATCAAGTACTGGAAGTCTTTGATATAAAACCGGATTATGATCTTAATCTTATGAAAAAAGGGCAGACATTAGCTTCAATTACAATAGATGCACTGAAAAAACTTAATGATATCATATCTGCTGAAAAACCGGACCTTGTGCTCGTTCATGGGGATACGACGACTACCTTTGTCGGTGCACTGGCTTCATTTTATTCTCAGGTAAGAGTGGGTCACGTTGAAGCGGGTCTTAGAACATTTGACATATATGCGCCTTATCCGGAAGAGATGAACAGACTGCTAACCGGAAGACTTGCCTCTATTCATTTCGCACCGACCAATAAGGCGAGAGAGAACCTTTTAAACGAAGGAATTGATGAAAGCAACGTATTTGTTACGGGGAATACCGTCATAGATGCCCTTAGCACTACGATAAGGGATGATTATACCTTTAAATGTGATGGGTTAAATAAAATCGATAAATCAAAGAAAGTAATAACTATGACAGCGCACCGAAGAGAGAATCTCGGTCAGCCACTAGAAAGAATATGCGAAGCGGTTGATGAACTAACAAAACAGTTTGATGACATTTTGGTGATTTATCCTGTTCATCTTAACCCACTAGTGCAAGATACGGCTAAGAAGATACTCGGGGATAATAAAAATGTCCTCCTAATAGAACCTCTTGAGTTACTCGACATGCACAATCTACTTAATAGGAGTTACTTCGTCATGACGGATAGTGGAGGGCTACAAGAAGAAGTGCCGGCGCTTGGTAAACCGGTTCTGGTGCTTAGAGATGTTACGGAAAGACCGGAGGGTGTAGAAGCCGGAACGTTAAAACTAGTTGGAACCAATAAGGAATTAATTATCAAAGAAGCCGCCACTTTACTAAATGATAGAAACGAGTACGACAAAATGGCAAAGGCAAATAATCCGTACGGTGACGGTACGGCTTCAAAGAAAATAGTTCAGGCGATTTTAAATATAAAAAGATAAGGATTTACAATTTATCAATATTTCACTATAATAGGTAATCAGTGGAGAAGTGTCCGAGTGGCTTAAGGTGACGGTCTCGAAAACCGTTGCTCGCCTCAAAGCGAGCCGAGGGTTCAAATCCCTCCTTCTCCGTTTTTTTATTGGTAAAAATCTATCATCCTACTTGGGGGACGGTTGCAAAACAGTCCCTATTTTAGTGCTCGTTGTTCTAGGTGCCAGGTACCCAGAACAACAGAGGGTCATAATTTTTTACTTGGTACATATTGATATTATTTCCTGTGGAGATATTGTATTTTTTAAAAGTGCCGATAAATACCATAAGGAGATATTTATGGTAACTGTAAACAGCACGAAAGATAGTATAAATGTCTATGAGCTACCACCGGCAAAGTCTTATGTGGTTAAGGCACAAGTGACTCAAGAGAACCCATGTGAGCAGGTGGCAACGACGAATATTATAAAGCCATTTAAAATCAGTTCATCACCGGCATATAAAAATAATGAAGAGCTTCATAGCCTAGTTAACAAGACAAATAGGTATATTAGCTCTCTTAGCGATGTTCTTTCTCCCAGCAAACTCGAGCTTTTTCAAAAACAAGGCATTGATATTTTCAATGTGGACCTATCAAAAATAGGGGATTACATTTCTAGTAATGATATAAATGCGCTACAAAAAGTTAATTCAAAACTAGAAAAAGCGGACCTTGCTATGGGTAGCCTAAGCAAGTTTAACCTACCTATCAATAAGTCAAATGTATTTCGCTTTCATAACGCGTTTGAAGTATTTGGAAAACTGAAAGCAGCGAGTAAAGATGAAAGAGTAAGCGTTCTTAGTAGTGTTTATAAATCAGGCAGTACTTCACTAAAGACTATTAGTGCAGGCCTTGCAACAAAAGCACCTAGAAAGCATGTGAGTATTTCTGGTGAGGAGATACAATCACACCTAAAAAATATTGGCGTAGGACAAAGTGATAATAATATTATGATCTCAAAAGACTTATTATCAGCAGGTATTCCGATAACAAAAAAGAATATAGCCTTTGTCAGTGGTGATAATTCCATGCTCATGGATAACAACGCTTTTGGTGAAAAAATTGCTAGTAATATCTCATCGATGAAAAATCCTATGGATACAGAAGTTCCTGGTCTACTTGAATCATTTAGTGAGACGAATAACGAGATAATAGCACAAGTTAGTGAACTATCGGATGAGGATATCAAAAATGCGGTAGCGCTTGAAAAGACAGAAACGTTAGAAGAAGTAGTGTCTGTAAAGGGTGAGGAAATATCCATCACCGAAGTAGATGAAATAAAAGAAATAAAACTAAAAAGACAGATAGAAGAAGTAAGGTTAAAACTAACTTTAGAAAATGCTAGCAAGCTAGAAAAAATGGGTATAAAATACGATACTGAAAAAATTGAAGAGGTAATCAATCATCTTAGAGCGCTTGAAGAAGAAAAATCTATCGAAGAATTAAAGGCATTTGATAAAAATATAGAGCCGAAAGAAGTGAAAGAGGTCTTAAAAGGGATTAGAGTAGCTAGTAAAATCAAATTTTTAAGTGGTGAAATGATCAATTTACAAACTACGGATGAATCCGAAAAGGTAGAAATAGCACCTAAGCTTGGGAAATATCTTGAAACCCCTATTCGAACGGACCTAAAAGATAGTGTTGTAAAAACTTTCGCAGGCATAGAAAAGCTGTTAGAACATCTTGAAATAGAAGTGACGGGAACTTCTATAGAAGCTACGAAGGCACTTATTAGAAGCGGGAAGGAAGTAACCCCTATTTCAGTTAAGCGTGTCGAAGTAGTAAATGAGCGTTTAAACTTCCTAAGTAGAAGATTAACTCCTGTTACGCTTCTTAAGCTGACGAGAGCCGGCATAGACATTATGGATAGTGAGCTCGATGAACTAGTATCTCTTACCAAACTGTATGAAAACGAAAATAGCCAGCAGAAGATGAGTAGACTTATTGCAAGTACGAATACCAACGAAAGTGATTACGAGGAGATAATAGCAACTTATAAGGCAATCCATAGGGGACTAAAAAAAGATAGTAGAGTAGTTGCAATGTTACTTGATAATAAGGCAACAATAAATCTTAAAAACTTAAAACGATACAGTTCGTATAATCCTTCAAATAATATCGATAGGGTTGTGGGTGTAAATACTGGTATCAATGAAAATGCTATAGCAAAAGAAGAAACTACTGTGGATGAAAGAGCTCTCCTACGATTAGAGAAGATACTAATTAACCTAAGACTGGAACGTGTCGTTAAGAGTATAACGGGAGAAAATATTAAAGAGACACTTGCGGGAAGTGAAGAAGAAACCTTACCACTTGATAAACTGGCATTAGTTCTTGAGGACTTCGCCTTAGACAAAGAAACTTTTTTTGAAAAAAATAGCGCACTGATAAAGGAAGTCATAGATCTTAAGATTCCACTTACTATTTCAAACATCGTAAAGGCAAAAGAGCTTAGCAAGGATAAATTTACGCTAATAAAAGAAATAGAGGAAGTGTTATCAGATATGGAAGATGAGCAGGAAAAAGAAAAGTTTGTAGAAAAGATAAAAGAAGCGTTTAAAAAAGATTTTTCGAAAAAAGAGGACTTAGAGAAGATTTTAATTAGTTTAAAAGAGACTATCGATGATCGTGAAATCGTTGCGAAAGCAAAATGGCAAAAGCCTATCAAAACCGCAAATATTACCACAAACATGGAGGACTATTTTATTCAAGTTCCTTACTATGAAGAAGAGAAACTAAAGCAGTTAAATATATTCTCTAAGGCTAAAGAAGACGACGATAAAAACGGTGTCGATGTAATACTAAATCTAAAGACGTCAAACTTAGGAGAAAAGAAGATAAAGGTAAACATACATGATAACAGGGTTTCCATATTTGTCGATGTAGAAGATGAGAAAGAATGGAACCTATTCGAAAAATTTGAACAGGAATTTAAAGACAGTGTAAAAGAAGCGGGATTTTATTTTGCCGGGCTAAGCTACAGTAAGCTAGAAGAAAAAGTTCCTTTTGAATTACCAGATGAAGATTCACTTTTAAATATAAGGGTATGATATGAGAAAAGACGTATTATCAGAAAAATATATAAAGATGTTTAAATCCTTAGCATTAGTTGTCGGCAGTGTCGATAAGGCCGCAATGACTAATAGTAATGGGGAAGTTGACGATATAAATAACGTAAAGGAAAAATCAAGAGAGGTAAAGTATGAGAATTAATCATAATATTGCGTCATTAAGAGCGCTTAATCAGACGCGAAAATCAAATACAAGACTTGATAGTACTCTTGAGAGATTATCTTCAGGACTTAGAATAAACCACGCTGCAGATGACGCGGCAGGTCTTGCGATATCTCAAAAAATGGACACACAAGTAAGAGGTCTAGGACAGGCGAATAGAAATGCCATGGACGGCATATCATTGATACAAACAGCGGAGGGTGCGCTTAATGAAGTGCATGCAATGCTACAAAGAATTAGAGAGCTGGCGGTTCAAGTGTCTAATGGAACGTATGATTCATCCGACAGAAAAGCCGTACAATCAGAAGTAGCTCAACTTGTAAACGAAATAGAAAGAATATCAACGGATACGGAGTTTAACGAAACCAAGTTACTAAATGGAGAACTTGACAGAAGATCATTTTCAACGAACACAGATATAGCAAAGGTAGTAACCATGAGTGATACGGTAGAGCCAGGAGAATATAGCTTTACGATAACTACTAGCGCTACTAAGACAACAGCGGTAGGAGGAGCGTCATCACTTTTTGGTGGAGACTCTTTAGCAGACTTTGGCGGGACTCTTACTATTAATGGTGAGCAAGCAGTCATTCAAGCCGGAGATACGAATGTAGAAGTATTTGCTAAGATAAGAGAACTTACCGATAAGGTGAATATAAGTGTCGAGTCAAGTGTGACACCATTTGATGATGGGGCAACACTCACTTTTACAAATAATCAGTACGGCGCACTTCCAATAGATATAAACGGAGATATTAACTTGTTAACATCTCTTGGACTAAATGCAGGAGTGATAACAAATACGACCGGTACAGATGTAGAAATCGATGCATCGACACTAAGTGTTGCAAATGGTTTCCCGTCTGGAACAACATATACAGCAAGCGGACAAGATATTATATTCAGTTCAAACAATGACTTTGAACTGAAAGCAGTCGGAGGAACAAATACAGGAAATGTAACGTTCAGCATACTAGAAACAGGTACGCTTGACCTACAAATAGGAGCAAATGAAGGACAGTTTGTAGAGATAAGAATAGGTAGTATATCACCAAGATCTCTTGGAATTAGTCAACTGAACTTGCTCACACCGGAAAGTTCAGGAAGAGCGATAACACTTGTAGACAATGCAATAGAAGAAGTGTCAGGAGTTAGAAGCAAGCTTGGTGCTTATCAAAATAGACTTGAGCATACAATTGCGAATCTCGACTCCGCTTCAGAGAACCTAACTGCGTCAATGTCAAGAATAGAAGATGCAGATATGGCATATGAAATGTCGCAGTTTACTCAACAAAATATCATTGCCCAAGCAGGTAATGCCATGTTAGCGCAAGCGAATCAAAGACCACAGTCATTATTACAGTTATTACAGCAGGGGTAATGAAATATGAAAGCTAATTTAATAAAAAATTTTCAAAATAGGATAGTTAACGGCGATAAAGCAGAACTAGTTCTAGTTCACTATGAAATGATAATTGCTGAGATAGAAGATTGCCTTACCTTTTTGCAGGAGGGTCAGTCAGAGAAATTTTATCAATCTAACGAAAGGGCTAGGAATCTGATAAAAGAGCTAATAAATAGTCTTGATTTTAACTACAGTATATCAAGAGAATTATTCTCGTTATATATATTTGTCAATAAAAAACTCATTGAATCAATGTATTGCAGAGGGGAACGTTCACTAAAAGTAGCAAAAAGAGTATTAAATAATTTACTCATTGGTTGGCGAAAAGCTGCCGAAAGTGTTGACACAGACGATGTTGCTTTCGCTAATGCGGAGAATGTATATGCGGGGCTTACCTATGGTAATGGGACTTTGAATGAGAGCGTTATTGCGGCTAGTTCTTCCCCAAGAGGGTTGAAAGCATAGTTTAGAGTTTGTGAGGGTAGGAGAACTTAGTGGATAAGTTTACATACTAAACAGCTCATTTCAGAGATTGCTATTATCGTTTATGAAAAATGAATAATAAAAATTACAAGGGTTCGAAACAACATAACGAACCCTTGTTGGTGTAAACTTTTTGTTATAGGGAAAAGAAGCACATTAACTATATGTCGGTAACCTCATCGCTAGAGTTTTTTATTCCTGACAAAATACTTTTAGACCATCTTCTTTCACTTTGAATTACGGATATTATTTCATTTGTGCTAATAGGGGACAAATTTCATTTTTGAACGACTAGATTTCCCTAAACCTAACATTTAAAACCTTACGATTTTTTTCATCATAATCAATATCAGCAACGAAGCCCCTCCCGTTCAACATCCAGTAGCTTAAATACTCTTCTTTATCCATGTGCTTTAGTAAATGTTTCATATGCCTTATCAAACAAAAATGGCTAACCAGGGTAAAAGAATGTTTGCCAGAACTACTTAGTTCATCAAACATTTTAAACAAGCCTTGCTTTGCTCTATTGGATAGGGCATTTTTGTCTTCAACACCGTACTTTGGATTATCGTCATACCACGAGGAAAAAATATCCTTCAAGTTGTAGTCTCCAAATGATTGATATTCGAGTTCCCCCATATAAATCTCAGCAAAAATGTCACTAAAGGTAGCTTCTTTCTCATCATACAGAATATCAAAAGTTGATTTTGCTCTTTTTAAGCTGGAACAAAAGTATCGATCCGTCTCGGGATAATTTATTTCATTTTTTAATGCTAATAATTCTTCTTCACCCTTTTTTGCAAGAGGAACATCAATCCTTCCGGCATATATTTCATCGATATTTGACTGTGAAGTTCCGTGTCTTATGAAGACTCCTTTTATCTTTTTCATTTACGAAAAACTCCTATAAACAGATTCTATCAATTTGTCGCTGTTATAACAACGCGATTATTTTATTATACAATATTGAATAAATATATCCATATTTTTAATGCCCTTTATCATCGCTGAAAACAGCCGAATGAAATTGCCGAAAGAGACCGAATAGCCATATAACGGATTGGGAGGAATCGATTATTTTATTATGCACTTATCAATTCGTAGAGTTATGTAACAATAGTAGTGTTTTGGGTGCCAGGCACCCAGAACAACAAAGCCGAATTTCACTCAGCGCTAGCTGAATTCTGATAACACCAGTTTTTCTTGTTATGGATACTTAATTTCTGCCGATATATATAGTAGAACAGGAGGGTTATTGATAACATGGATGTTATGAAAATCAATATTAATTCTTCTAATAATGCGCAGATGAACCACGCAAAACTAAAAAAGGAATATGTCGCAAAAAAAGAAACGGTCGAACAAGTAAGCTTGAGTAAAGCCCCTATCAGTAACGAAAAAGCGAAGAAGATAATTGAGGAGGCGAATACCAAACTTAGAGAGTGCTATAGAAGAATTGAATATAGTATTCACGATAAAACAAGTGAAGTAATGATTAAGGTAATAAATACTCGTGATGATTCAGTAGTTAGAGAAATACCATCGGAGAGAATACTCGATTTTGTTGCTCATGTACAAGAGCGCATTGGAATCATTGTGGATGAAAGCAGGTAATTATGGGAATATCATTTTCAGGTTTAGCATCAGGGCTAGACACACAAAGCATTGTAAATGATTTGATGAAAATTGAAAGAATGAAGGTAGATAAAGTCTCGAAGGAAAAGACTTTACTAGAATGGAAAAAGGACGCATGGGAGGAGACCAATACCACTCTTTTTAGCTTCTATAAGAATGAACTTTTTTCGTTTAAATCATCATCTACTTATATGAAAAAAAGTGCAACTAGCTCGAATGAGTCGCTAGTTCCGATAACAAATGCAAGTAGTGCCCCTAAAGGAGTTCATAATATAGAGGTTGTAAGCATGGCAACAGGCTCACATCTTTCTGGTAGTCAAATATCGGACCCTTCAGGGACGGAAGTTACTTCATCAACTAAGATAGCGGATTTAGTAACATTTGCTACGGGCGAAGTAAAGACAATTAGTGTTAGTCTTGACGGTGGAGCAACGACAAAAGAGGTATCAATCAATGAGAATGACACCATTCAAACGGTATCCGATAAGTTTAAAGCGCTTGATATGGAAATGACCGTATCATTTGATGATAATTATGACAGATTCTTCCTATCATCAAAAAACACTGGTAGCGGTGTTACGATAAATATGGCTTCAACTCACGATGACCTACTAAATGCACTTGGGTTTGATAGTTCTAACAGAACGGGGAGTGCTGGAACAGATGCCGAGTTTATTTATAACGGGACGAACCTTACAAGTAGCAAAAATGAAGTTAGTGTGAATGGCCTCACTTTTAATATATTAGCAGATAGTGGAACGAGTACTATTAACGTCAATCAGGACACAGAGGCAATATATGATAAAGTAAAAGAGTTCATAGGCAAATATAACGAGATACTTGATCTTATCGACAAGAAAGTAAGCGCAAAATCAGCTAGAGCTTATAAACCTTTAACGAATGAAGAAAAGAAAGCCATGACGGAGAAGGATATTGAACTGTGGGAGAATAAGATAAAGGATTCGCTATTAAGAAGAGACGGAACACTTGACGGAGTTAGGAACACGATGAGAAATACTTTGACGGCGAATGACGGAGTGGATGTATCTTCGCTTAAAATAAAATCTCTTAGTGAGCTTGGTATAATATCCGCCAATTATAAAGAAAAAGGAAAGCTTCATATTCAGGGTGATAGTGACGATAATTATTATGCGACAGATGAGAATAAGCTAAGGAAAGCAATCGAAGAAGATCCAGAAGCAGTAGAGGAGTTACTTACTGCGCTTGGAGAAAGCCTATACGATAAAATGGGCAAGATGATGAAATCGACAAGCAATAGTAGTGCTCTTAAGTTTTATGATGACAAGATGATGACCAAAGGTGTAGCAGATTATCAGATTAGAATTTTCAAACTCGAAGAAAAAATGGACGTAATAGAGCAAAGATATTACAGACAATTTACGGCAATGGAGCAAGCTATTCAGCAATCGAATGCAACAGGAGAATGGTTAACAGGACAATTATCAGGACTATTTTAAGGAAGGTACAAATGACTAAGAACCCATATGCAACAATTAAGCAAAATCAAATTATGACGGCGTCACCAGCAGAATTGACCTTAATGCTATACGACGGAGCGATAAAATTTGCAAATCAAGCAAAGATAGCAATTGAAGCAAATGAAGTAGAAAAGGCACACAGACTTATCATTAGAGTACAGAATATAATAGCAGAGTTACAAGTTACTCTTGATGACAAATATGAAATAGCAGAAAACTTTGCTAATATTTATGAGTTTGTAATCTATAAATTAGTCGAAGCCAATATGAAGAAATTAACGGAGCCACTTGATGAAGCGCTTCTTATCATAAGGGAACTTAGAAACACTTGGAAAGAAGCGATGAACATAGCGAAAAATGCAGAACAACAAAAAGTAGCGCTGTAGATTATTTAAATATTGTCATAGAGAAATCCTATCTATAAATATTATTAGGAAAGGGCACCTTCAAAAGAGGTGCTTTTTTCATAGATTTTTTATGTTGACCTAGAATAATTTTTGGAAAGCGTTGCGCCTTTTTTAACGACTAATGCAAGGACTAAAGATATAATCGCAATGGATATATAGACCGTGGTAATCGAACTATTGGTAGATATAGCACCGATTACCGGCTGAGCTAATGCCCCTCCTAGACCACTAGAAAAAACCATTAGTGAGAATGCTACTGATGAATTATAAGGGAAAAGACCTGCGCCCATGGAGCTTAAGGATGGGTAGACTGGTGCAAAAGCCATACCAATTATTGCCACTCCTATTATTTTTACGACAGGGTTTGGGACAAAAACAAAAATCAGTAGGCCAAAACTAAAAACGACATAGCAAAAAGATAAATAGTTCCCTTGATCTTTTGCCACTGACGCAATCAAACGCCCAGGAATACTTGCTATCCAGTATATTGACAGGCCAAGTGCGCCAAGTCCTGCAAAACCGACAAGTCCAAAATAACTCTCTAGCCAGTAAGTGATAGAAGATTCGCAGCCGATTGATATCATAAGCGTTACCATGAATAAAAGCATGAGTGGCGTTTTGAGTATTTTTGACACAACAAGACCTTTTTTTCGTTCCTTTGATTTTAGGTCAAATTGGTCGATGTCTTTCGAAAAATAAAATATTACGGAAAGAACAACCATAAAAATAAATACGACAAAATACATATATTTATAACTAAAATAGCTAAGAAGTTTAAAGATTAAAATAGGACCAATCACAGCACCTAGGCTAAAAGAAGCTTGAGAGATATTCATGATTTTAGGTGTATTTTTTGTACCGTTATAATCTCCTATTAAAGAAAAAAGCATGGCTTCCATACCACCTGCACCGCTTCCAAAAAGAACAAATGCAGCAGTTAAGAAGCCGATATTGCCAGCTAGTACAACAAAAAGAGAACCTAATCCATAGCAAGTTGCTACGATTACTACACCAATACGTTTCGTGATATGCTCAGAAATCTCACCAATTAATAGAACCATTATTAGTGAACCTGTGTACATAGCACCAACGATTAGGCTAAACTGCATGTCGCTTACATCAAAATGCTCACCAACATAATGGACGAGTATCTGATTGCCTGCAAAGAAATAGCCTAAAAAAAACATTATGACACCGACGTGGATATTAAAGAATTTTTTAATATTATAAATAGCGATACCTCTTTCAATATGTTTTATTTTTGGCGTTCACATAGGGTTTCATATAAATAGTTTTTAAAGATATCCGGTTGTAATTCACTACAAAGGGTTATATTTGCTTTTTTATGCCATTCGGAGCAATCATACATTACTGCATTGCCATACCCTACACCTAAGTTAGTATCTATTTCACAGTAGTATGTTCCCATCGTTTTAATACACTCAGGGTGTATTATTGCTGCCATTGCTGCTGGATCAGCCATGTCGAGCATATTTTCTCCGAATCGTTCTTTGTTAAGCTCCATTAGCTGTCTATTACAGTCTATAGCGAACTGACCAAGCGCGCTCGAATTTCTTATCTTTGCGATGTCATCACTATTTAGCATAGACTCGCCTAGACATGCATCCCAACCTACCACAAATAGGCTTATACCTGATTCGAATACTATTTTTGCCGCCTCTGGATCCTGCCATACATTAAACTCTGCCAGTGGAGTAACATTGCCCGGTCCAAGACCGGCAGTTCCCATTAACGATATACGTTTCACTTTCTTTAGTGCATCAGGTGCTACTTTATAGGCGAGTGCTAGATTCGTTAATGGGCCTAATGCGATTATTTCTATTTCTCCCGCAGGGTTTTCTTCTAAAGTAGTGATAAGTTTTATCACAGCATTCTCTTTTTCTGGCGTTAGTTTTTTGGGTGTTAATCCTATATCACCCATTCCGTCATTACCATGAGTTTCATAGGCAAAATAGCTTTCTCTGATTAGCGGTTCTTTAGAACCGGTGTAGACTTTTGGGGAATAAGTACTTGCCTGTTCAATAGTGGTAAGAGTATTTATTGTTGCTTGTTCAACACTAACATTTCCATGAACGGTTGATATCATCATAATGTCTATATTCGGTTCATTTAACGCCATTGCTATTGCCATAGCGTCATCGGAGCCACAATCGGTATCGATTATTATCTTCCTTTTATTCATTTTTAGCACCTTGCCTATCCAGTTCGATGAGTTCTTTTAACGCTTCGACAGCGACTTTTATTGGGATACTTGTATCTTCGGAATAAGGATTGTCCATGCCGAGTTTTTTTCGTTCTTGATTCATGCAAGCTAACAGTACGCTACCAACTCTTACTCTAAGACAACTTCCGACGACAAATAGAGTGGAAGATTCCATTTCAGAAGATAGCGCGCCTCCCTTAACCCATGCATCCCATCTATTTAGGAGATCATAGGCAACAGGCTTTTTCTCAGGTTCATGCTGACCATAGAATGAATCCTTGCATTCAACCACTCCTACATGGTAGGTCATATTAAGTTTTTTTGCGGCATTTACGAGACAGTTAACGATTTGAAAATTAGCTACAGCAGGGTATTCGACAGGCAGGTAAGCTTTGCTAGTTCCGTCCATTCTTATCGCTGAGGTAGCGATTACAACGTCGCCACCTTTTACGTTGGTGTCCATTCCTCCAGAGGTTCCAACCCTTATGAATGTATCTGCGCCAACATGAACTAATTCCTCAAGAGCGATAGATGCAGAAGGGCCACCGATACCGGTCGATGTCACACTCACTTTTTCACCATTCAGGTAGCCGGTGTAAGTTACATACTCCCTGTTACTAGCTATCTTTTGAGGATTATCAAAATGCTCGGCGATTTTTTCGCATCTCCCTGGGTCTCCAGGAAGTATTACGTATTTTCCGACATCGCCTTTTCTTAGCTGTAAATGATACTCTAGCGCTGGAAGATTTGAATTACTCATATGTTACTCCTTTACTCTTAGTTTTAGGGTAGCTTTAAGGGGCAATAAAAAATAACTTAGGTAGAAATGATTCGTATACTGCTAAGTATAGGTACTATTTTTTTGTCTGTCAATATTTTAACTCATCATAATGATGAGTTTTATGTTAATAGGCATTACTCGCCTTTTTTTATCTTTCCGGCTCTGAGCCTGTCTTTTTCGTTTAGAAGCCTTTTTCGTAGTCTTATATTATCAGGCGTTACTTCGACCAGTTCATCATCAGCTATAAATTCTAATGCTTCTTCTAATGAGAAGATTTTAGGGGGAGCTAGTTTTACGGCGTCGTCACTTCCTGCTGCTCTTGTATTGGTAAGCTTCTTAGTCTTTGTTGCATTGACAGTAAGGTCCTCAATACGATTATGAATGCCGATAATCATGCCGGCGTAGAGTTCTGTATTGGGGTTTATTATCATTATTCCTCTATCGGAAAGATTGTTAATGGCGTAAGGGGTGGAAATACCGTTTTCACCACTTACTATTGCGCCATTACTTCTCTTAGCGATACTTCCTTTGAATTTTTCAAATCCAAGTAGAGAGCGGATAACGATTGCTTCTCCTCTGGTTTGTGTAATCATATAACTTCTAAACCCTAAAAGTCCTCTGGTAGGAACTTTGAAAATGAGTTTAGTATAACCATCATTTGACTGCATATCTAGCATTTCGCCACGCCTATCATTCAACGAGGATATAGCGGAACCGACGTATTCATCAGGGAGGGAAATGATTACTTCTTCAATGGGTTCTAGCATTTTTTTGCCGTCATTATGTAGTATTACCTCAGGTTTTGAAACGCTTAATTCGTAACCTTCTCTTCTCATGTTTTCGATGAGTATTGATAGGTGAAGTTCGCCTCTACCAGATACCTTAAACCCGTCAGTGCCGCCCAGCTCTTCTACTTTTAGAGCCACATTTACTTCTAGCTCTTTCATGAGTCTATCTCTGATATGCCTAGTCGTAACATATTTACCGACTCTTCCGGCAAAAGGCGACGAATTAACTAGGAAATTCATCGATAGAGTAGGTTCTTCTATTTTTATCATTTCCATAGGGTTTACATTATATATATCACAGATAGTTTCTCCTATCGATATGTCGCTGATACCACTTATAACAGCTATATCACCGCTCGATAGCTCGTCTACACTCTTCTTTTTTAAACCTTCATAGCACTGTAGCTTTCCGATTTTTCCGGTAGCTATTGAACCATCTCTTTTAGCAATTGCAACTTGCTGTCCAGAAGCTATCATTCCCTTTGTTATCCTACCTATACCAAGACGACCGATATAGTCGTCGTATGCTAGAGCGCTTATTTGTAGTTGAAGCGGTTCGTCGTCATAGTTTGGATATGGTGTTGCGTGGCTTATTATCGTTTCAAATAAAGGCGACAAATCATTCCTGTCATCTTCCATATCATGCACAGCGTAACCATCTCTAGCTGCCCCGTATAGTATGGGGAAGTCTAGCTGTTCATCATTTGCCTTTAGTTCAACGAAAAGGTCAAATACCATATCGACGACTTCTTCGGCCCTTTCATCTTTTTTATCTATTTTGTTGATGAATAGTATCGGCTTTAAGTTCATTTCAAGGGACTTTTTAAGGACGAATTTTGTTTGTGGCATTGGCCCCTCAGCAGAGTCTACTAATAATATAACGGTATCAACCGTTTTCATGATACGTTCCACTTCGCCTGAAAAATCCGCATGACCGGGCGTATCAACGATATTGATTTTGTAGTCCTTATATTTGATGGAACAGTTTTTGGAATATATGGTGATGCCTCTTTCTCTTTCGATATCATCACTATCCATTACCTGTTCTATACGTTCTTCATTTTCTCTAAAAATGCCTGATTGGTCTAGAAATGCGTCAACTAGAGTAGACTTTCCAGCATCGACATGTGCAATGACCGCTATATTTATAATTTTCATATATTCTTCCTATCTTTTTTAATCTTTATAAGCATAAAGGTAAACAGGTTAAAAAGCAAGAAAATAAATTATAAAAATCTTCATTATTAAAATGGGATTTAATATCTATGGTATAATAATTTTGAAAGAAATTGTCAGAGGTGTATTATGATTACAACGGTTACTCTCAATCCAGCCATCGACAAATCGGTTATACTTGGTGAGATAAGAGTAGGTGAAGTTCAAATAATAAAGGAAGTCATTCAGACTGTTGGCGGTAAGGGTATCAATGTATCGAAGGTACTGAATCTTTTTGGCGTAGAAAGTTTTGCGACAGGGATTCTGGGAAAAGACAACGCAAACTTGTTTAAAAACTACCTTGACGTCAAGGGAATAAAGCATAATTTCTATGAAGTCTCAGGGATAACAAGAACGAACATAAAAATAATAGAAACGCAAAAGCAAAGAACGACCGACCTAAATGAAAAAGGGATTCATATAGAGACGAGTGATTTTAGGAATATATATGAAAAGTTATATGAACTTTCTAAAAAAAGTGAGTATGTAATAGTCAGTGGAAGCGTTCCAAGTGGAATAAGTGAAAATGATTTTAGCCGTCTTATCCGTAAAATGTCAAAAAGTTCAAATGTGGTAGTAGACACTTCGGGTAAAAAACTAACACTAGCCGTAGAAGCAGGAGCGAGCATAATAAAACCGAACATAGACGAGATTAAGGACGCATATGATGTTTGTTTTGATAGTGAAAGAGACTATATCGATTTTTGCCGTTCACTAATAGCAACTACAGATTTAACCGTCATCCTTTTGACGCTGGGAAGTAAAGGTGCTTATTATATAACGGAAGATGAGGTTTTACACGGAATGGTTCCTAGTATAAAGCCTTTAAATACAGTGGGAGCAGGAGATTCTTTCCTGGGTGGATACCTAGCAGGGATTTGTTTGGGTAAAAGTAACTTAGAATCATTTAAAATGGCGGTAGCCTCTGGAACAACGGCAGTTAGTGTCAAGAGTACGGACGTATTTACACAGAAGGATTATTGTAAGAATTATGAAAAAGTATCTATCAAAAAGATACCATTTAATGTTGATATAGAAACCAATCATTGCTCGTGAAAGGATATGTTATGAAAGAAGTTACAAGAAACATAGAAATGGAAGAAACTTACTTAGGGATAGAACTTGGTTCAACTAGGATTAAAGCTGTCCTTATTGATAAGGAGCATAATGTCCTTTGTTCGGCTAGTCACTCATGGGAGAATCAATTAGTTGATGGTATCTGGACATACTCGCTTGAAGCTGTGTGGGAGGGACTTAGGGATGCCTATGCGAAATTAAAGGCTGCATTTTATGAAGAGTATGGAATCAACATTAAAAAAGTAGGTGGTATTGGCATATCTGCCATGATGCATGGCTATATGCCTTTTGATAAAGACGATCAATTACTTGTGCCGTTTAGAACATGGAGAAATACCATAAGTTACGACGCTAAAAAAGAGCTTACTGAGATATTCGATTTTACGATACCACAAAGATGGTGCGTAGCCCATTTATATCAAGCGATTCTAAATAAAGAAGAACATGTTGGAAGTGTAAATTTTCTCACTACGCTTTCAGGGTACGTTCACTGGAAGCTGACGGGTCAAAAGGTGATAGGAATTGGAGATGCATCTGGTATTGTACCTATTGATGACGACACTCGTGATTATGACAAAGTGATGATTGGTAAATTTAATAAACTGACAGGCATGAAGCTAGAAGATATTTTACCAAAGATTGTAAAAGTTGGCGAAAAGGCGGGAGAGTTAACAAAAGAAGGTGCAAGTCTTTTAGATGAAGAAGGAGATTTGAACGCAGGTATTCCACTTTGCCCACCGGAAGGAGACGCAGGAACAGGCATGGTTGCGACTAATACCATGAGAGCCGGTGAGATTAACATAAGTGCAGGAACCTCTGTTTTTGCATTATTCGTACTTGAAAAACCGCTATCTAAAAGACATGCAAAAATAGAGATGATGACAACGCCTGCAGGGGATATCATCGGAATGTTACATGGCAACAATTGCACTGGGGATTTAGACGCTTGGGTTAAACTCATGGGAGAAGCTGCCAAATTAATGGGAGCAGATGTTGATGGTAATACGCTATATAGCAGGCTTTATGAAAATGCTTTTTCAGGTGATGCCGACTGCGGTGGAAACCTTTCTTACAACTTTATCTCTGGAGAACCTATGGTGGATTTAGTAGAAGGGAGACCTATGTTTGTGAGAATGCCTAAGGCGAAATTCAATCTAGCTAATTTTATGAGATCTCATCTTTACTCATCCGTTGCAACTATAAAGGTGGGGACAAATATACTAAAGGAACAAGAAGGATTTGTAGTTGATTCTATAACGGGCCATGGCGGATTATTCAAGCAAGCAGCAGTAGGACAAAGAGTGGTTGCCTCCGCGCTCGAAGCACCGGTTACGGTAATGCATAATGCAGGAGAAGGTGGCGCTTGGGGAATCGCCATATTGGCTGCCTACATGATGAACAAAAAGGGAAAGTCCTTAGCGGATTATTTATCGTCGGAGGTATTTGTAAACTCAGAGATTTCAACTTATCAACCTACGGAAGAAGATATTGAAGGATATAATAAATTTATGGCGTCATATGAGGCTTGCATTGGTCTTGAGCATAAAGCAGTAGAGAAATTTAAATAAAAAAAGAACTTTCTGAATTTAAGATTAAGAAAATTCTTGATTTATAAACGGAGAAAGAGGGATTTGAACCCTCGCGCCGCTATTAACGACCTACTCACTTTCCAGGCGAGCCCCTTCAGCCAGCTTGGGTATTTCTCCAAGATGATTAACATCATTATAACACACTGTACTATTATATATTTAAAAACTTATTTGTAAAGGAAATATTGATTTATTTTTTGCTTTCGATACAATAAATAATGTAATTTAATTGGAGATAATAATATGTCATACGAAATATTTAAAAAAGAAATAACGAAGGAATTTTCCGGTTATACATCAGATACAAGACTTAAGAAACTGTTTGAAAATACATTTTTTAACACCTTAGAAACGACAACTGAGTTTATAAGTGATGAAACCTATGTTTTTACAGGAGATATACCGGCGATGTGGCTTAGGGATTCAACGGCTCAGGTGAGACACTATATTCCTTTTGCTAATAAGTATAAATATATTAAAAAGGTTATAAAAGGGCTTATTAAAAGACAGGTGAAATATATCCTGATAGATCCATACGCAAACGCCTTTAATAAGACGGACAATGGCAATGGACATAAAGATATAACACAGTTAAATCCATGGGTCTGGGAAAGAAAGTATGAGATTGATTCCCTTTGCTATCCCATAGAACTTAGTTATTTATACTGGAAAGAAACTGGCGATAAAGAGATATTTACATCGGAGTATAAAAAAGCCATTAAAGAAATCGTAGATTTATGGAAAGTAGAACAAGACCATGAAAATTCTCCATACTCATTTGAAAGAATGGACGATGAACCTTCAGATACGTTAGTGAACGAAGGCAGAGGGTTGCCGGTGGGGTACACAGGAATGACTTGGTCAGGATTTAGACCGAGTGATGATGCTTGTAAGTATAACTATCTCATACCTTCTAACATGTTTGCGAGTGTCGTGTTAGGATACTTGATAGAAATAGCGAGACTGATTTATGATGATGATTCTCTAGAAGCAGAGGCATCAAAGTTAAAACAACAGATAGACGACGGAATAGAAAACTATGGTAAGTACCTGCACCCAAAATACGGACTCATCTACGCCTATGAGACAGATGGGCTTGGACATTATCATCTGATGGATGACGCAAATGTACCGAGCCTCATGAGCATTCCATATATGGGATACTGTGATGAAAAAGACGAGGTATATCAAAACACCAGAAAGTACATACTAAGTGAAGATAATCCATACTACTACAAGGGGGAATATGCTAGTGGAATAGGTAGCCCGCACACACCGGACAGATACATCTGGCATATTGGGCTTACGATGCAGGGGCTGACTTCAACCGATAATGAAGAAATTAATCGTTTAATGGAAATGATACTAAGAACAGATGCTGGAACGAATTTCATGCATGAAGGGTTTAACTGTGACAATCCGGATGAGTTTACCAGAGAGTGGTTTGCCTGGGCTAACTCGCTCTTTAGTACCTTTTTGTTAAAGTATGTGAAGAGTAAAAATAAGTAATAAGAATGGAGAGATACATGAAAGTTATAAAATTAGAGCCGGCATTTAAAGATTATCTTTGGGGTGGTGAGAAACTAAAAAAAGAGTTTAATAAAAAAACGGATATGAAGCCGCTATCAGAAAGCTGGGAGCTATCCTGTCATAAGAATGGACTTTCAAAAATTGCTGGAACGCAGATAACACTTTTAGAGCATATAGAAAAAGAGGGGAAGGAAATATTGGGGAAAAATGCTAAGAAGTTTGAAAATTTTCCTGTTTTAATAAAGCTAATCGACGCAAAAGATAACCTATCCGTTCAAGTTCATCCTAGTGATAAATACGCTTTAGAGTATGAGGGTCAGTACGGGAAAACAGAAGCTTGGTATATTTTAAGTGCTGAAAAAGACGCAACCATCATATTTGGGCTGAATAAAAAAGTCACAAAAGAGGAGTTCAGAAAAAGCATTGAAGAAAACACGTTGCTTGATATCGTCAATACAGTTCCAGTAAATGTGGGGGATCTATTTTTTGTAGAGCCGGGTACTCTTCATGCTATTGGGAAAGGGATAGTCATAGCGGAAATTCAGCAAAACTCCGATGTTACTTATAGAGTGTACGACTACGGCAGAAAAGATGCCAGTGGTAATGAAAGAGAGCTACATGTGGACAAGGCGTGCGAAGTGGTAAACTTTGATGTAACAAAAGATGAAAATTCTAAGAGAGCCAGCGAAAGCACGAGTGTCTATGAGAATTTAGTCGACTGTAAGTACTTTAAACTTTCAAAAATTAACGTAAACGGTGAGTATGATTACAAAGTAACAGAGGATTCATTCGTAGATCTTCTATGTGTAAGCGGCCAAGGGCAGATAATAGAAAAAGACGGAGTAACAAAAGTGAAGAAGGGAGATTCACTATTTTTACCTGCTGGAGATTATTCTATTAAAATCAGTGGAGAGTGTACCGTATTAGAAACAAGGGTTTAAAACCGTTTTACGTGAAATAATTACACTTAATTTAAAAATTTTCACAAAATAATAAAAACATCTTGCCATAAAGCATTAATAGTAGTATAATACCATGACGTGGGACTATTGGGGAATAAATAATAAGACCATAAGGGGATATTATAAAAACGTAGTGTGCCTAAAATAGGCTGAATATGTTTTTTGGCATAGTGCAAATATAAGTGTGCAAGTTGCACTGTACTTTTTTTGTCTTATCTTTTATACTACCCAAAAGAAGCTATAAATAATTAATAACTGTAAACTTTTTTAGTTTGGGGATTCTATTAAGGTTTACAAAAAGAGAGGGATATATTGATAAGGATAAGGAATAAACAACCTTTAGTTAGTCTATTTATAGGCTTTCTAATAGGAAGTGTCTTCGTTTTATTACTCACTTACTATTATAAGAAAAACCTAATATCTTTTTTTGATGCGCATTTTAAAAATGAAAAAATGCATAGTGTCGTTGTCGCAAAGAACGACATACCTCATGGAACAGTAATATCAAATGAAGATTTGATTCGTATGGATATTCCCAAAAGTGAGGGAGTACTTGTAGAGGAAAAAGACTTTGTAGGTAAAACTGCTGTGATTAATATTGTGAGCAATCTTCAGATTACGCCTGAAATGTTAATAGAGGATACACCGATAGGTCAATCAGACGAGAAAATGCTTTATGAGATTCCTTTTGTTACGGTTGGTAAATCGGTTAATGAGGGAGACTTTGTAGATGTGAGGCTTTTCGTGCCTAATGGAGACGACTTCATAGTGTTATCGAAAAAAGAGATAAGGCAGATTATAAGGGAAGAAAATGCCAAAGAAGAAAAGATAGTAGTTTTGCTTAGTGAAAAAGAAATAATTACCTTATCGAGTGCATATAACGATTTAAGGCTTCTTAAGGGTTCAAAAATGTACTTGGCAAAATATGTTGATGGAACGCTACAAGAAAGCGCATTAGCTACTTATCCTGTGAACAAATATGTAGAAAATTTGATAAAAACGAATAATCTGGTTACTGAAAAAGATACGAATGAAGGAAGAGAGCTGATAGAGGCTTGCTATGAAAAGCAAAAACAAGAGCAGATGGGGAGTATCGATTCACAAGACTTTATCAGTGATACGGATTTAGTAGAGTTTGAGGAAGATGCAGTAAATTTAGAGACTGAAAATAGTAGTGCCGCCCAACAGGCAATTGATTTAGGGTTTTAGGGGGAATATGAAAGTTAGTGTTATAGGCTCTTCAGGTAGAGGGAAGATAATGTTTATGTACTATCTTGGGAAGATAATAAGTAAATATAGAGAAACAGTGGTAATCTCGGACAAATCATATTTTTTTGACAGACTGGAAACCATCGATTTTGAAGATGGGTTCACGATATCAAAAGAGGATGTTAAAAGGGAAATAATCATTTCAGAAGTTGATGAAGAGCAAGATATAAAATTTCTAGTTATAGACTTATTAGCAAATTTCCCAATCAATGGGAAAGATGATTTTAACGTTGAGTCAGCAGAAAATATCGTTTTTCTAAATGTATTACCCTATACTGCTATCAACGAGAAATACTTGATAAATAAATTCGGAATTACTGACGAAACAGTGTACTTTATTCCTCTAGATGAACGCAATATCGCGGTTAATATTGAGAATTCATATAACCAAAAAATATCTCTAAAAGGGATTAGTGGAACGTATAAAAAAAGCCTTATTCAAGTAGTTAGTCAAATACTTGGAATAGATAGAAAGGAGAGCGCAAAGCTCTATAAGCTTGCGATTAAATGACATGATAATTTCTTTTTGGTCCCCGAACCACGGTCAAACGGGGACAACGACAACAACAATACTTCATGGAGTTGCTACTTCACTTACAACTTCAAAAAAGGTCCTTATTGGACATGGTAACTTAAACGATTCAACGCTAGAAAGAAGCCTTATCGGCGAAACAGGCAATTCAAGAGAATATATTGATAATGGCCTAGGAGCGCTTAGAAGACTGGCAAAAAATAGAAGATTGGACCCTAACATGATAAGAGACTATACAGTTCCTATTCTCTCTAAGTCAAGATTGGATCTTCTTTCCGGCAATGATGTTCATACCTTAAAAGATGAAGATTATGACATACTTAGAAAAATATTTTTATATTCAAATGAGATATACGACTATGTTTTTATTGACCTACATAGTGGTAGAAACAATGAACTTACAAAAAAAATATTTAGAGATAGTGACGTGATTGTGGTTTGTCTAAATCAAAACCTATGGATTAATGATGACTTTTTTAATGACAAAGATTTAGGTAAAGCGATTGAAGAAAAAAGAGTTGTTTACCATATCAATTACTACAATCCAAAGAGTAAGCTCAATGTGAAAAACTTCAAAAGACTTTTTGGTGCAGAAAAAGTTATTTACACGGAAAGTAGCACGGATATAATAGAAGCTTTAAATACTTCATCAATTGTTGATTACCTGGTTAGAAACTTTAGCAATGAAAAGAGTGCTATAGCAAATAGATTAAAATCAAATTTAAAATCGATACTTGAATAGAGTTGCTAAAGGAGATGATGGTGGAGTACGGATTATTAAAAGCTCTTGTAATTCTTGTATTTTTTGCTATAAGTGTTTTTGCAGTATTTAGTGTTAAAAACCGCAAAGGAAGTATAAGAGAAGTAAAAAAAGAAAAATACGAAATAGAAGATTTGATAGAAGAAGTAAAGGAAATTGTAAACACGATAACTAGATCAAATCTTCACGAACTAGGGTTAAGTGAAGAGAGCTTTATACGAAGACAAAACATGAGGACCTCACTAAAGAGTGCGCTCAAGAATTGTACCTATGGTTCTATTAATGACAAAGAGTATGTAAAGGACTTTATAAAAGACATATTACGAAGACAGTTCATTACCAAAGATAATATAAATAGGTTTGTAAGTTTCAATAACGATTTGTTGCTCAGTGCAACGGATAAATTTGATATATTACTTCATGATTATAAAAAGGAGTATGGTTATAAGGGGCTTAAAGAGCTAATCAAAAAGCACAATCTAGACGCTCTTCAGCGTGGGATAGAAGATGAAGAAACGCAGCACTACATAATAAAAGAAGAAGATATCGAGAGGGTTTACGAAAACGAAAATGTTATGCTAGATTTTGAGGATAAACTTAGCATAATTACCCAAAGAGTTTATCAAGCTTATAAAGGTTTTGGCGTGGTTGATGAAATAAGAGATATGGATATAGACGGCGTGTCTGGAGGGGTCTCAGGTATTACAAGATATAGTGGTTTGGATTTCTTCGAGACAAATGTGGAGGATATAATCAAGATGCCTGCCCACTATGATTCTGTATGGATATTTTTTGAAGGTAAGAGTATCAGTCTAAACTTCATGTCATTTGGAAGTGAAAATGAATTAAAAAGAATATGCCAAAATATATATAGGTACAAAAAGGCTGGACAGATATCCGAAAAAGATGGCTATAGAGTAAATGAAATGAAAGACGGTTCAAGGGTCGTAGTAGTAAGACCTTCATTTGCAGAAAGCTGGGCCTTTTTTATGAGAAAGTTTCACATAAAGAATGTCACCCTTGAAAAGCTTATAAAAGGGGAAGATAGTTTCTTGGCAGTAGAAACTATAAAATATCTTGCAAAAGGCTCTAGGATTACATCGATTACAGGGAGTCAGGGAAGCGGCAAGACGACCTTGCTTCTAGCCATGATAAAACACATTTATGCAACTTACACGTTAAGAGTCCAAGAGATGGCGTTTGAGCTTCATTTAAGGAATGTTTATCCTTTTAGGAATATTTTGACCTTTAGAGAAACGGAACATGTCAGTGGCCAAGAGGGTCTTGACGTACAAAAAAAGACAGATGGAACGGTAAACATAATTGGTGAGATAGCAACAGACGAAATCTCGGTATGGATGTTACAAGCTGCTATGGTTGCTTCAAAGTTCACTATTTTTACTCATCACGCAAAGACCGTTAGTGACTTAGTGTTGTCGCTTAGGAACGCACTATTAAAACAAAATGTATTTAGGGATGAAAAAGTGGCAGTGGAACAAGTGGTTAATGTAATTGATTTTGATATACATTTAGAAAAAGATAATAAAGGGAACAGATATATCAGCAGAATTACAGAGATTGTAAAGGAAGAAGGGTGGTCATATAAGGCAAATTATAAAGAGGCTAATACTCACCAAAAAAAGGTAGAGAACTTTATGGAAATTGTCGGGGCCTATTTCCTAGATAAGATGAATAATGTTTATTTTAAAGAACGTAATATAATCGAGTATAAGGACGGTAGGTATGAAGTGGGAGAAAGTTTTACGCAGAAAACCATTGAAGCGATGAAAAACAATATGAATTCTTCGGATAGAGAACATTTTGATATGTTTATAAGGAAGTATTTTAGGAGAGAAAATGTACTACCTAATTAGTGGAGTTGCTTTTCTGATACTTGGAATAGGGCTTTTGATTGTTGCTATTTTGTATTCCAAACGAAGAGGTAAGTTAGAAAAGGTAAAAGAAGCACCTGGTGGTGAATATCTAGTAAGACTTTATCGATTTTTTTCCTCTTTTTTTATCACTAAAGACATGATTGAGCAAATCAGATACAGGATTGAAAGCACCTACTGTGTGAGTGAGAGGATACTTAGAAAAAAAGTTATAACAATATTTTTGTATGTTTTAGGAAGTGTTTTCACACTGGGTGTAATAACGATTATTATAAGTAAGTCTGCTTTAATGCTATTGTTTTTTTCGGTCATAATCTGGTTTATAGCGGAGATGATTGTAGAGATTTTTGTTACTAATATCAAGAACAAAATACTTTCCGATCAGCTTAGGTTTAACGAACTTATTAGACATGAGTACTTCGCTTCAAAGACGGTTGATGATGCGGTCTATAATGCTTGTTCACTTTTGAGTAGTAAAGAACATGAGGTATATATTCAAGGGCAAAAGATATATGACGTCTTAAACGATAAGGACGTGGAGAAGAAAATTGTCGAATATAACGAAGTTGCGCCCAATAAGTATTTCAAAATGCTTTTAGCCTTAAGCTATATGACAAAGGAATATGGAGATTATGTAATAGAAGGTACTAGTGTTTTCATGAAAAACATCAGTGACTTAACAAACGAGATAAGAATTGAGCTAACGAAAAGGCATAAGATCAGTAGAGCTCTTGCGACGTTAAATATAATAAGTTTACTTCCGCTTATTTTTATGACACCAATTAGAATGTGGGCTAGTAAATACTTTGTGCCATTAAAGATGTTTTATGAAACAAAAGGAGGAATATTTTTACAAATTGCTACTATTATCATAATATTTACTAGCTTTATCGCGCTTAGAAAAATCCAAAGATTTAACGATAGGCGTGTAAATAAAAAATCATCTAAGCTAAGCGATAAAATATACAATGTACTACTAAAAAAATCGGTAGATTTCATAGGTGGGTTGAATAAATACAGAAATTACAATGAGTTAAAACAAAAACTTGATAAGGTATTAAGCCCTTTATCGCCAGAGATGTTTGTTACTCAAAAGGTCATTTACTTTGCTGCTTTGTTTATTTTAAGCTTGATAATTGCTACCGCTATTAATATAAATACAAGAAAGAATGTGCTTAATAGTCCTACTCTACCTGATCACTTTTTAGGGGGAGAGGTATCCGAAAAAGAGTTAGAGATAGCTAATGAAATAACGATTAGGGACAATGGATTGCTATTGACAATGGACGCTGAGTGGACCATTGAAATGATTAATGAGATGTTATTAAACAGCGGTTATACAATTGATGAAGCAGACATTGCAAGTATAAGGCTTTATAAGAAAAAAAGCATGCTTTATAAGAGTCTGTTAAGCGAAAAAGAGATGGTAGTAGTTATCGTTTTGTCAATAATAGGTTTTTATATACCAGATATTAACCTGGAGTTTAGAAAGAGAATACTTAAAGTAGAAGCAGAAGATGAAGTTGCAGGCTTTTCAAGCATCATCGTCATGCTTATGTCTCACGAGAGGCTCGGAGTACTTGAGATACTGGAGTGGTTAGAGATTTATTCGGTTACTTTTAAAGACGCCATTAGTGACTGCATTAATGATTATAGCTCGGGTGCCACAGGAGCGCTTTTATCGCTGGCTTCAAAGACGCAAAATGAAAGATTTCTTAGTATCATTAACAGCCTTATTTCTGCAACGAACGACCTTTCTATAAGGGAGGCTTTTATGGAGCTAAGTGACGATAAGGAGTATTTCTTGCAGCAACGTAAGATGCTCAACGAGGAGATCATTGAGAAGAAAATAAATGCCGGTAAGGCTATTGGATTCTTGCCTGTGTACAGTCTAATAATACTTTATATGGCTATACCAATGGTGGTCTCAGCAATGAATGATATGATGAAATATTTTGAACAATTAAAGATATAAGAGGAGTAAATTATGGATGGAAATATTCAAAGAGCCCTATGGCTAGGAGTTAGTGTATTGATGTTTTTGGCCGTTGTCGCCATTGGAATGTCTATGTTTCAAGAGGGAAATAATGTAGCGAAGGAAGGACAAAAGGAGCTTAATAATGTAGCGTCTTCTTTGCACTCGGCAGAGTTTTCCGGATATGACAATATGGAAGTAAGTGGAAATGATGTAATAAGTGCGATTAACAAATACAAGCATAAGAGCGGAGAAGTCCAAATAGCCGTTACGAACAATACGGGGACTACAACTACATATGTATCATCAGGTTCGCCTAGTTCAGGGAGTTTAGGTGAGATAGGTCTTGACGCGACAAATACAGCCATTCAAAACTCTCAAGATAAGAGTAGAACAAGTACGTATATCAATCCATTTGGAGAGTTTTACGCAACTTTAGTGTACGACGGGAATGAACAGGTTAGGGGAATAGTTTTCGAGCAAAGATAGTAACAGGATATGAATCAAAATATACAGAAAATGATTTCACTTGGTGTGTCTGTTTTTTTACTTGTAATAGGATTAACAACATTTTTTTCGCTGTTTGAGCCCTTGCTTAAGCATAGTATTAATACTGCTAAAATATATCCAGCTGATAAGTCATATCATAAGACATATAAAAGAGAAGATATCTATTTTGTGTACAAAAGCATAAAAAACAATAAGAATACGGAACTTTATGGCGTTACGACGGAAAATGATAAAGACTTATATATAGATGAAGTAGCAATTGATTTTTCGATAAGCGATGAAGAAAATACGGAGTATATATTTTCTCTTGGCGATAAAAGCTATGAGAAAACATACGAGGAAACGATGAACCAGATAGTAGCTATCAAATTTAACAGTAGGTAGATATGGAAAATATACTATGGAAATTACTGGCTTTTATATTGGCTGTGGTTTTAATGTTTTTAGCGCCTATAGTGACATTCTATGACAGAGTGGATCTTATTAGCTATAACAATGTTTACAGTGCGACAAATGAATTTGCTGATATAAGTAGGGAACTAGGAGTCATCAATAAATCAAATTATAATAAGTTCATCTCGACGCTAAATGCAACAGGATTAACCTATGATATAGAGTTTGAACATCTTCAAAAGGTCTACTACCCGAGGTTTGATGACAGTGGGAATCCGACGGGGAGCGTTGAAGTAAGGTATGAAGGTACTTATGGTGAGGACATAGGTGAGCAGGTGCTTTCGGGTGGATACGTCATGGAGTCTGGTGACATCCTATATGTTCAGGTAAGCAATTCTAGTAATACGGTAGGAGAAGTTTTGAAATCTCGACTTCTTGGTCTAAGTATACCGAAAAAAACGATATTCGTAAAAGGTGGTGGGCTCGTTCATAATACAGGCGTTAAGGGAGATAACGAATGAGGCTTTGTTATTGTATTATGAAACTGTTTGTATATAATAGTATATAAAGGAGTTCATATGAGATATTTAAACGAGATAAGAGAAGGCGATAGCGTAACGGAGATTTACCTTTGCATTGACAAGCAGGTTCTTAAGACAAGAGCAGGTAAAAACTATATTTCTCTAAAGCTACAAGATAAAACTCTTGTTTGTGACGCAAAAATATGGGACTTAAACGGTGGTATTAATGACTTTAAAGTTGGAGATTACATAAAAGTTGACGCAATGGTTGTTAGTTTTCAAGGGAGCATACAGTTTAACATAAGAAGACTTAGAGTTGCAAATGAAGAAGAATTCTACCCAGAGGACTATATACCATCTACGATATATGACATAAATGATATGTACAAGGAATTCCTTGCATACATTGATGAAATTGATGATAAATGGATTAAGAGGCTTGCAAGTGATTTCTTCATAAATGATAAAGAGATTGCTAGCAAGTTTAAGATACATACTGCTGCTAAAAGCGTTCACCACAATTACTATGGTGGTATTTTGGAACACACTCTTGGGATTTTAAGAGTGTGCAAATCGCTAGCTGATCTATACCCAACGCTGAATAGAGCATTATTATATATTGGTGCCATGCTTCACGATATCGGTAAATTAAAAGAATTATCGGAGTTTCCTATTGTCGAGTATACGGATGAGGGGCAATTAATAGGACATATTGTTATAGGCTCAGAGTGGGTGGGGGAAAAAGTTCGAGGGATAGAAGGTTTTCCGAAGGAACTCGAATTGCAAATAAAACACATGATACTTGCTCATCACGGGCAGCTTGAGTTTGGTTCTCCTAAGAAGCCACAATTAATCGAGGCTTTGATTCTCCACTACGTAGACAACATAGATGCGAAAATCAAGATGTTTGAAATCATTGTTGGAAACAGTGATTCGGAGCAGATTTGGCTAGGTTATAATAGACTTTTTGAAAGTAATTTGAGAAAGACTGACTGGTAAAATCTTTACCTGATTAAATTTTAGTGCAATTTATTTAATTAAACTAACATTTTTCTAAAAAATATGTTATAATTACACATACGATTTTTTAGAAAAGGAGATTGATATGGACGGTAACACTAGTTTTTTAGAAAAGAGATTTAAACTTTCTCAAAATGGAACAAATGTTAAAACTGAGATTACCTCAGGATTTACAACATTCATGACAATGGCGTACATTCTTGCGGTTAACCCAATAATACTATCGACAACCGGTATGGATGCGGGTGCAGTTTTTACAGCTACTGCTATCTCAGCAGCGATTGCAACTTTAATTATGGCATTATTCGCTAATCTACCATTTGCGCTTGCGCCAGGTATGGGACTTAATGCGATGTTCGCGTTCATGATCTGTGGAGCGATGGGGGCAAGTTGGCAGACTGCTCTTACGGCGGTATTCATCGAAGGGATCATCTTCATAGGTCTTACCGTATTCAATGTAAGGGAAGCTATTATCAATTCTATACCAATGCCAATAAAACATGCTATCTCGGTAGGTATCGGTTTATTTATTGCATTAATAGGATTTACTAATGCAGGAATCGTTGTAACAGGAAAAATCATTAATGGGGAAGCGAATCCTGGTGGACTAATTGTTCAACTTGGTGACATCTATTCGCCAGCTACTGCAGTGGCAATTCTTGGTATTATTATCACTTCTATATTGGTTGTTAGAAAAGTAAAAGGGGCTATATTAATTGGTATTATAGTTACCACAATAATATCTATCCCTGCTGGCGTTATATCTCTAGAAGGGTTTAAATTATTTAACCTACCACCTTCAATTGCGCCAATCGCATTACAATTTGATTTTGCAAGCGTATTTACTTACAAAATGTTTATTATCCTATTTACTTTATTATTCGTTGATATGTTCGATACTATTGGTACCCTTATCGGTGTTTGTGGTCGTGCTAATATGTTGACAGAAGATGGTAAAGTTCCGAATGCGAAACAAGCATTACTTGCTGATGCAGTTGGTACAACAGTAGGAGCTATGCTTGGTACTTCAACGGTTACAACTTATGTTGAGTCAGCTTCCGGAGTTGGAGAAGGTGCGAGAACTGGTTTATCAGCTCTTACAGTAGCAGTATTATTCATACTATCATTATTCTTCTCAAGTATTTTCTTGCTAGTTCCTGGAATAGCGACTGCACCAGCACTGATTATAGTAGGGATGTATATGATGGCCCCAATAAGTAAGATTGATTGGAATAACTATTTAGATGCTATACCAGCTTTCTTAACACTAGCAATGATGCCGTTTACTTATTCAATAGCTGAAGGTATTACGTTTGGTGTATTGTCATATGTTATCATAGCGGTTCTAAGTTCAAAGACTGACAAGGTAAAGGTTTCGACATACATACTATCGTTATTCTTCATACTTAAATTAGTGATACCACTATTTACCTAATAATTAGATGAAAAGATAACAAAAAAGCAGACTAGTGTCTGCTTTTTAAATGTCTAGATATCAAAAGTTCTTATAATTTTCAAGTACGCCATTTTGTGCTATAAGAGCATATTGCTCACTAAGGCAAGAGAAATCTATGGCGTATATTTTTCCATAAATGAATTCTAGAACGGTACTTATGAAAAAGTATTTTTGTGACTGAGTTACTTCATTCATTTTTATATATAGATAATATACTTCATATTTTTCATCGTAGAATAGAGCATCTTCGTTTATTAAAGAAAGGTCTAATTTCTTAGAGGCAAATATAAGTTCATCAATGTTAGAAAATCTAACAGTAAAATTATTTTCTATTATAGTTTCTTGTTTTGATAGTGTTTTAAAATCGTCGCTTTTGGTAGCCTTTTCAAAAGTGTGGCTTTCTAAGTTCATCATATCGTAAAATCTATTCCCCATATCTTCTTTACTTTTAACTTTGGTAACAATAAGCATTATCTCTTCGTTTGCAAGAGGAATAGCCTCAATCATCAGCGGTTCTCCGTTTATCTTGAAGCCGAAATCGTCAGAAGCTTTTGCCATTATATCTCGAAATAGTTCTTTGGCAGCATTCGAGCCATAGTTGAGTTCAGAGATCTTAATGTGCCTTTGAATAAGCTCCTCTTTTCCGATTAAACATTTAATTTTATTATTGTTAATCTTCTCTATTTTCATAATTCCTTCTTAACTAATATCTTAAAGTAACAGTATTACCATTATATATAAATAAAATTAATTTTCAATATAAATGTCAATATTATTTGAATCTTGTTAACTTCTACTATATGCTATATAATTATTATCTAATAATAAAGTCAATTTTTCAAGTGAGTAATGCAATTGTAGTATAAATTTAATAAAATATTAAAGGTAGGTGTAAGATGTCTTCAAATGTAGTAATTGGCGGCCAGTGGGGAGACGAGGGGAAAGCAAAAATTGTAGATATATTAGCAAAAGAAGCTGATATCGTCGTTAGGACAAGTGGCGGAAACAATGCAGGCCACACAGTTATGAGTAACGGCAAAACTTATAAATTCCATCTCATTCCATCTGGTATATTATATGTCGGCACAAGTTGTGTTATTGGTAATGGCTGTGTCATAGATATTGAAGGACTTCTTGTGGAGCTAGAAAATCTTAAGAAAGAAAATATAAGTACGGATAACCTCTACATTAGCGAAAGAGCACATCTTGTTCTTCCGTATCACAAGATAATAGACGGTGCAAAAGAAGACATGCGTGGAAAAGACAGTATTGGAACTACCAGGAGGGGCATCGGTCCAGCATATATTGATAAAGCCGAGAGATCAGGAATAAGGGTAATAGATTTATTTTTTGAAGATGATTTGAAAAAGAGACTTCATGAAAATATAAGAGTTAAAAATAGACTTTTGAAATACGTATATGAAAGTGATATAGTTCTAGACGAAGAAGAAATATATGAAAAGTTGATGACGTTCAAGGACGCGGTAAAGACTTTTGTTACGGATACAACGGTGCTCGTTGACAAGTATATTAAAGAAGGAAAGAATGTTCTATTTGAAGGCGCGCAGGGATCCCTCCTTGATTTAGACCTTGGAACATATCCATATGTAACGAGTTCTCATCCTATAACGGGTGGTGTATGTGTTGGTTCAGGCGTTGGACCTACGGCAATAGATGATACAACCGGTGTTTTCAAAGGATATATTACTAGAGTAGGTGAAGGGCCATTTCCTACTGAAATGTCGGGGGAAGTACACGATAGAGTAGCAAATGTAGGGCATGAATTTGGTACCACTACAGGTAGAGCAAGAAGATGTGGGTGGTTTGATGCTGTGGCAGGACGATTTGCGGTAAGGACAAGCGGACTTAGAAAGGTGGTGCTAAACAAAATAGATGTACTTAGTGGGATAGACAAAATAAAGATTGCAGTGGCTTATAAGTATCAAGATAAAGTGCTGGAGGAATTTCCGTCCAGTCTAAGAATCCTTGAAAAGTGCGAACCTGTATATGAAGAACTGGAAGGATTTGGCAATATTTCTTCTATAAGGAATTATAATGAGTTACCTGATAATGCAAGGGCTTATATAGAGAGGGTAGAAGAATTAATTGGCGCAAAGATAACCATGGTCGGTGTAGGACCTGATAGAAGTCAAATAATAGTAAGAGATTAAAAATGGTAAAATTAGAACAAGTAAAAAATGATATAAAAGGCTATGAGGAGAGATTAGAAGAACTCCGGGTGTCACTTTGACATCGACAATCTAGCTCTTAAGATAAAAGATTTAGAAGCAAAAACGCTAGCTCCAGATTTTTGGAACGATTCAGATAATTCTGCCGTCATTCTAAAAGATATAAAGGCGAGTAAATCAAAAATAGAAAAATATAATAATCTTTCCACTTTGTTCGAGGAGATTTTAATACTAATAGACATGGGGATAGAGGAAAACGATGAGAGTGTAGAAGCGGAAGTAATTGCTATGAGTGAGAAGTTCACGACTCGCTTTGAAGATATAAGCGCGGCTACACTACTTAACGAAGAATATGACGACCTTGACGCGATAGTTTCTCTACATGCAGGAGCAGGTGGAACGGAGGCATGCGATTGGGTAGCTATGCTTTTTAGAATGTATCAAAGATACGCAGATAAAGAAGGGTTTGAGCTTGAAATAATAGATTACCTAGACGGTGAAGAAGCGGGTATCAAGAGTGTAACATTTGAACTAAAAGGTGAAAATGCTTATGGATACATGAAATGTGAAAAAGGCGTCCATAGACTGGTTAGAATCTCGCCGTTTGATAGTTCCGGAAGAAGGCATACTTCCTTTGCTTCTTGTGATGTTTTGCCGGACATTAAGGAGGATGTAGAGGTTGAGATAAATGATGAAGACATTCGAGTAGATACATACAGAGCGTCAGGAGCGGGTGGACAGCATATTAATAAAACGGATTCAGCTATTAGAATAACTCATTTGCCTACGGGTATTGTCGTGCAATGCCAAAACGAAAGATCTCAACACAAAAATAAAGATAAGGCAATGCAGATGCTCAAGATTAAGCTATTAGAGTTAAAAGAGGAACAGCAGCAGTCAAAAATTGATGATATGCGAAGTGATCATATGGAAATAAACTTTGGTAGTCAGATACGTTCATATGTTATGCATCCTTACAGCATGGTAAAAGACCATAGGACAAATGTTGAAACTGGAAATGTTGCGAAGGTTATGGATGGAGACATAGGGTTATTCATAAGTGGATACCTAAAACAAAAAGCGATGCAACATTAAAGGGATATTATCACTTTGATAATAAAGAAGAATCCTTTTGATAAATGTAAGATTCCAAAGTGCTTCTGTCTACAAGAGATGGCGTAACCCCCTCTCTAGTTATACTAAAAGCCGCCGCGTAGGTGGCTATTTTTATTGCCGATATAATATCTTAGCCGTCAAGCAAGTAGGATGCTAGAGCGCTCATAAAGGCATCAGCGGCTCCGGTATTATCAATAGAAGGGAAGTCTACTGCCTCAAACTTTAGGCTATCAGTAGGAGTTACTAGCATACAGCCTTTAGGGCCAAGTGTAACAATTACCTTTTTTACGCCTTTGCTTAAGAAGAATCTAGCCTTTTCTTCGATAGAACCGTTAATAGGGCATATGTCATCAAGTTCCTTGCCATTCGGTACTAATATGTCTATACCCTTTATTATTTCGTTTGGAAGATGATTGCAAGAAGAAGGTTTGAGTATTGTTTTAACATTATTCTTGTGTGCTATTTTAAGGGCTTGATTTATGGCGTCGAGTGGGACTTCGGTGCTTAGTAAACAATAAGCAGCATTTTCAAAAGCTCCTTGATTCGCTAAAATATCAGAAGGGGAAAGAGCGTAGTTTGCTCCTGAAAGAATGGATACTATAGATTCCCCGCTTGACTCTACAAAGATGTATGCCTTGCCGGTTTTCTTGTTTTGATACCTTCTAACGCCTGAGAAATCTATATCATGAGGCTTTAGTGAAGAGTATATAAGATTTGAGTCGATGTCGTTTCCAACGCCTCCGATTATAGATACTCGTTTGCCTAGTTTTGCGCAACCGACCGCACAATTCGTTGCCTTTCCTCCTGAATATATTGAAGAGTTATCAGTAACCATGGTGTTACCAGTGCTAGGTAACTTTTTAAAGTTGAGATATTGATCTATATTAATACTTCCAACTACAACGATACGTTTATTTCTTTTGTTTGGAGGAATGGAAATAGTTTTTGTATGATTAATAGAAAGAGGGCAAGAGAAATATTTTGGCGAACGTGATTTTTGCGTTTTTGCGATTATATCCTGAATTAAAAATTCGCTATATTTATCAAAAGGTGCTTTTATATTCGAAATATGTGGATAATTATTATCGAGACTATGAAATGTATCGATGGCAACAATCGAAAAATCATAGGGAATATTATAGTTTAAAGCTACCATTTTTTCGTAAAGAGATAAAGCTACATTCCCGCTTGAACATACGAAAGCGCTGACGTGGTTTGAAGCTACCTTTGTAAAAAGTGCTTCATCAAATATTTCGAATACTAGCTCATTTTTAAAAGGAATATCATTATCGAACAAGGACTTCTTATAACCTTGTAGGTAATAATTGAAAAAAGAGCAATTATTAGTTATAAAACCGATATTAGTATGCCCTTTTTTGATGAGTTCATTTGTTGCTTCACTGCAAATATCGGCATAAGGTATTTCTATGTCTGTATTACCGTGTAGGGAAAAGTATTTCGTCGGTATTTCGCTACTTTTTACCGTTTCCTTAATCTCAGAATTTATAAACGCGGATTTTTCGATAACCAAGCCATCAACATTATTATTAATTAGCGAAGAAAGAATTCTGCCTAAATCCTCACTATCTTTATAAGTGTTAAATATTACATTATAGCCGAACCTTTTAGATTCGTGAAAAACGCTTTCTTGTATGAGCGCTGATAGGTTGCTTTTTTTTGTAATTACACCCACTAAAAAAGACCTAGTTTTTCTTCCTTGTACGAATCCATAAGGTTTATAATTGTACTTTCTTACAATCTCGAGAACCTTTTCTCTCGTTTTTGAACTGATAGAGGAATCTTTTTTATTTATTATCTTTGAAACTGTCGAAGGGGAGACACCAGCGAGCTCAGCTATTTTCTTTATATTCATTGTAATACCTCAGAGTGCTTGTTTAATTTATTATAACCCTATTTTGTCAAAGTGTGAAGTAATATGTAGGTTTTCTTTGAGAATATGGATTGACATAATAATGTATCTATGATATTTTTAATTTGTGAAAACTATGTAGGAAAACATTTTCCTAGATAGAAAATTGATATTTTTCTTTATAGGGAGGTTAAGATGAAAAGAAAAATTGTTGCATTGTTATTATGTATAAGTTTACTATCATTATTAGTCGCTTGCCAAGAAAGCAAATCACCTGACGAGGAAAATACTAAAACTGAAACTCAAGCAAAAGAACAAAAAGAATCCAAAGATAATACGAAAGAAGAAGGACAAGAAGAAAGTAAACCTGTAAGGGTTTGTATAGTCTATACAGGTAATCTAGGAGATAAAAGTTACAATGACTCATGTAATGCCGGAGCACAAAGAGCGGTTAAAGACTTTGGAATTGAGCTAAAATCTTTAGAAGGAACAACAGCTGCAGAGTGGGAGTCAAATCTTGTTGCTGCCTGTGAGGGCGGTTACGATCTTATAATAGGAGCCTCTTCAAACATTGCTGATTATATAACTGAGCACGGTCCGAATTATCCAGATACAAAGTTTGCAATTATTGATACCACTGTTGATTTACCAAATGCAGAATCAATTAGTTTTGCCCAAAACCAAGGCTCTTTCCTAGCTGGGGCAGCAGCGGCTATGTTTACTCAAAAAACTGATATAGAAGGTGTGAATGAAGAGAAAGTAATTGGCTGGGTAGGAGGCATGGATATTCCTGTACTTCACGATTTTTATGTAGGGTATGAACAAGGCGCTAAATATATCGATCCTGATATTAAGATACTACAGTCATTTGCCGGGACATGGAACGATCCATTAAAGGGTAAAGAGTTGACTTTGGCACAGTATGAACAAGGTGCTGACATAGTTATGAATGTTGCTTCAGGAACAGGAAACGGTATACTAGAAGCGGCAAAAGAAGCCGACAAGTACGCAATTGGAGTTGATTTGAATCAAGATAATGATCAGCCAGGACACGTTTTAACTTCAATGGTTAAAAGAGTTGATAATGCATGTTATCTAGTGATTCAATCTGTTGTAGATGATAAGTTTGAAGGTGGTTCAACAAAGTATCTATCTCTCAAAGAAGGCGGCGTAAGCTTAACGGACTTTTCCGTTATGAGAGAAGCCCTTGGCGATAAATTCCCAGAGGATATAGTTGAAGAGTGTAATAAACTTGCTGAAAAAATTATAGCAGGCGAGATAGTTGTAGAAAATTATGAAGGATTTGGCCCTAGTAAATAATCAAATATTAAAATAGTGCGGCAAAGGCCGCACTATTTTAAAAGGTAAAAATTATGCCTATCGTAGAGATGTCAAACATTGTCAAAAACTTCGGTGAAGTTCAGGCTGTAAAAAATGGAAACTTCACTCTAAAAAAAGGAGAGATACATTCGCTTATTGGTGAGAACGGTGCGGGTAAATCAACAATGATGAAGCTACTATATGGAATGTATCCAATTGACGGTGGGGAAATTAAAATAAACAATAAAATAGTAACTAAACATAGCCCTAAAAGGGCTATTGAAAAGGGAATAGGGATGGTTCACCAGGAATTTATGCTTGTTAATGAGCTTACTGTTCTGGAAAATATTATCCTAGGCTTTGAACCTAAAAAAGGTATGAGAATAGATTTTTTGAGTGCAAAAAAATCTGTTGAAGAATATATACAAAAGTACAATATGGAGATTCATCCAAATAGAAAAGTAAGTCAAATTTCTGTTGGTGAAGCACAAAGGGTTGAAATAATAAAAACGCTCATGAGGGGAGCAAATATAATAATACTGGATGAACCAACTGCAGTATTAACACCTCAGGAGAGTAGGAAACTCTTTGAAATACTTAACAATCTGAAAAGTGAAGGTAAATCGTTAGTTTTTATTTCCCATAAGCTAAACGAAGTAATGGAAATATCAGATAGAATATCGGTTATGAGGCAAGGCGTTGATATGGGCGTCTTTCCAAAAGAAGAAACAAATCCACTTATGCTTACCAAAAAGATGATCGGAAGAGAAGTATTTTTGAATATCGATAAAACATATATAGATGTAGGAAAAAAGATTTTAGACGTGAAAGATGTGTGGGTTTCAAGCCAAAAAGAAACATCAAAAATAAGAGGGCTTTCTTTACAAGTAAATGAAGGAGAGATAGTAGGTATAGCAGGAGTAGATGGAAATGGTCAATCTGAATTAATTGAGGCAATTACAGGCCTTAGAAAAGTCGAAAAAGGGAAGATATATTTAGACGGAAAAGATATAACCAATAAATCAGTGAAAAGTATAAGGAAAGTTGGGTTATCGCATATACCTGAAGATAGAAATAAAAGGGGGCTCAATAGAGAATTGAGCGTAGAAGAAAACCTTGTTGCCACTTTAATTGAAGATGACAAAAAAAATAAAGGGCTACTATTAAATAAAGAACTGTTTCACAAAACTTCAAAGGATATGGTAGAAGAATTTGATATTAGGCCGCCTGATTATATGGTTAAAGCTTCTTCGTTGTCAGGTGGGAATGCCCAAAAAGTGGTTGTAGCAAGAGAAGTATCTATGAAAAAGAAACTTTTGGTTGCTTCACAACCCACTAGAGGTGTTGATATTGGAGCAATTGAGCTTATAAGAAATACGCTTGAAGTTGCAAAAAAGAATGGTTCGGGAGTGTTATTGGTTTCTGCAGAACTTGAAGAAATAATTTCTCTTTCTGACAGAATAATAGTAATGCATGAAGGCAAAATAACAGGTGAACTTGCGGCAAATGAGGCAAATGAAAATAATTTAGGCTTATTAATGATGGGCGTTACCAAAGATGATTAAAAATAAGAATAACAAAATAAATATTTTTTTAGAGGGACTGGTTAGAATACTTTTGATAATGCTACTGGCTATTTTAATTGGTACCATATTTATATTAGTAATAGGTGAGAATCCTTTAAATGCTTATAAAGCCCTTATTAAAGGCGCATTGGGTACAAAATTGGGTATTGGAAATACCATCGCAGGATTCACGCCATTACTTATAACATCGATAGCCTTTGCAGTAGCTGCAAAAGGAGGAGCGTTTAATGTAGGTGTAGAAGGTGAGGTCATACTTGGAGGATTAGCGGCTGCATATATAGGGGCGAATACGGGATTTTTGCCGAAACCTTTAATAATAATCGCATGTTTTGCGGGTGCGATAGTAGTTTCGATTTTATGGGCATATATTCCAGCAGCTTTAAAAGCTTATTTTAATGTATCAGAGATCTGTGTAACAATACTTATGAACTCAGTTGCACTCTATATAGGTTCATATTTGGTAAGTGGTCCTATGAGTGCAGGAAGTGCAAATCCTCAATCAAATCCTGTTTTTGCAGAAATACCGAAAGTAATGCCTCCTTCTTCAGCAAATGCCGGAATATTTATAGCAATGATAATAGTAGGAGTCGTTATATATATGCTTTACAACAGTAAGTGGGGCTATAAAGTACGTACTGTTGGAACCAATCCTATTCACGCAGATTATATAGGAATAGATTCGAAAAAAACATTTATTAGTGCCATGTTGCTATCAGGAGCATTGGGTGGAATCGCAGGATGTATTGAAGTTCTTGGTGTTCACGGATATTATTTAGATAATTTTGCTTCGGGACTGGGCATTAACGGCATGCTAGCTGCCTTAATAGTCAAATCAAATTTACTATTTACACCGTTTATGGCATTCTTTCTTGCCGTTTTAAAATCGGGTGCCATGGCCATGCAACAAACAACGGGTGTTCCAAAATCTATCGTAGATACTATTTCCGCTGTATTTATAATCGTTGCGACCATGGAGTTGTTGTTTAAATTTAAGAAAAGATCAAAATCTAAGACAAGTTGCACTAATGATTCGTGTGGCGTGGATGATCAGTAGGTGGATTTATGAATATATTTGATAATTTAAATAAAGTTTTCAATTTATCTCTAATATACGCTACTTTCAGGGCTTCTACTCCTATTATATATGCGGCTTTATGTGCTGCAATTACACAGCAGGCAAATATTTTAAACATAGGGACAGAAGGTATTATGCTTGTAGGAGCCTTTACTGCTGTAACTTTTAGCTACTATACAGGAAGTTGGGTTATAGGTGTTTTATCTGCAATGATAGCAGGTGCAATAATCGCTATGTTGATGGCTTTTGGACACATAAAATACAATTCGGAGATATGTGCAATAGGTATGGGTATTAACCTACTAGCACTAGCGTTAACAAAATTTATGTTGAAGGTTTTGTTTAAAACAAATGGTGCCTTTTCAAGCCCGGATATAATAGCAATTCCTAGAATAAATATTCCGCTTTTTAATAATGTAGAAATCTTAAACACATTATTCAATGACTGGGCATTCACAGAGTGGTTTGTAATACTATTTATCATTATATTGCAATTCTTTTTCTACAAAACGGTTTGGGGACTCAGGCTTAGGGCTGTTGGAAAGTTTGAACCTGCTGCAAGAACAGCGGGTATAAACGTAGAGCTTATAAAATATCAAGCGATGCTTATATCAGGCCTAATAGGAGGATTGGCCGGAGCTCATTTGTCATTAGGATACAGTGCTCAATTTGTAGAAAACATGACTAATAGTAGAGGGTTTATGGGTGTAGCAGCCATGTATTTTGGCGGAGCCAATCCATTGCTCACATCTATAGGCTGTTTACTTTTTGGATTCGCTGATTCTATAGGGGCTAGGTTGCAGGCATATGGTTTAAAGGCCCAGTTTGTTTTGATGATGCCTTACCTTGTTACAATTGCTGTGCTATCTGTATCAATGATAATAAAAATAAATGCAAAAAGGAATAGAGAATCTTCTCTTATAAAGATAAAAAAAACGGAGGAAAACTATGGATAGAACCAAGATTATATTGGACTGTGATCCTGGGCATGATGACGCGGTTGCTATAATGCTAGCCGGAAAGAGTGAGAAGATAGAACTTCTAGGAGTAACAATAGTAGCAGGAAATCAAACGCTTGAAAAAACAGGTAGAAACGCGCTAAATATAGTAAGCCACTTAGATATAGACGTGCCGGTCTACTTAGGTTGCGATAGACCTATGGTAAGGGAAAAAGTCATCGCGGCAGACATACATGGACAAAGTGGTCTCGATGGTCCCGTATTTCAAAAACATCATAGGGTAAAAGAAAACAAACACGCTGTGAACTTCATTATTGATACTCTTATGAATTCTAATGGTGATATAACAATGGTCACAACTGGACCAATGACCAATCTAGGCATGGCAATAAGGCTTGAACCAAAAATCGTAGAAAAAATAAAAAGAATTGTACTCATGGGCGGTGCTTATACAAATGGCAACGTTACACCTGCTGCTGAGTTTAATATAATTGCGGATGCGGAAGCTGCACATAACTGCTTTACGTGCGGTAGAGAAATTGTAATGGTAGGGTTGGACGTTACGAGAAAAGCCCTTTGTCTTCCTTCAGTGGTAGCGCGCATGGGTAAGATTGGTAACAAGGCTTCAAAACTATTTGTGGATCTAATGGGTCATTTTAACAAATCTCAAAAAGAAGTATTTGGCTGGGATGGAGGGCCTCTCCACGATCCGATTACAATCGCATATCTCATCGATGAATCCGTACTTAACTTAAAACCTATGAACGTAGAAATTGACATAAGGAGTACCTCCTCATACGGAAGAACAAATTGTGATTTCTTTAATTATGCAAATAAACCTACCAATGTGAATGTAGCAATAGATATAGATGTACAAAAATTCTGGGATATAGTTGAACACGTGTTAAGTAAATATTAGTGGAGATTTTGATATGATAAATTTGAGAAAAACACTTGAAGAAAACAAAGATATATATATTAAGCATCTAAAAGAACTTATTGAAATAGATACGCATGATATTGGACATGGAATTGAAGGAGGGCTAGAGAAAAAAGGACAGGAGTATTTAGAAAAATTATTTAAGGAAATGAATGCAGATAGTATAGTTTTAGATCCTCTTGAAGAAAGTTCCATACAAAAAAGTATTCAACTTTATAATGAGGGAAATCCTGGACATAATTATGATTCAAGATATAACCTATACGCTAAATTCAGTGGAAAGGGAAAAAGAAAGTTACTGTTTAATGGACATGTAGATGTAATGCCGGCGAATCCAGATGAATGGTCAACAGACCCCTTTAAATCAGTTATAAAAGAGAGAAAGATGTTTGGCAGGGGAACAGCTGATATGAAAGGAGGGTTAATGGCTTCCATAATGGCTGTTCAACTAATAAAAGATGCTGGAATAGATTTACCAGGAGAAGTAATAATAACGTCTGTTTGTGATGAAGAAGGTGGAGGGAATGGTTCTATTCAAGCTGTAATGACAGGAATTGAAACAGATGGTGTTGTGGTATGTGAACCGACCGATGATAATTTGATACTAGCTCACATGGGATTTATATTTTTTAAGGTCGAGTTTAAAGGTATAGCATGTCATTCTGGAACTAAGTGGGATGGAGTAAGTGCAATAGATAAAGCGATAAAGTTTATAGATGCTTTAAATGAAAAAGAAATGGAATGGCTGGGAAAATATAATCATCCATTATTACCTTCTCCGAACTTAAATGTGGGCGTTATAAAGGGAGGAAGCGCTGGATCAACAGTGCCTTCAAGCTGTGAAATATCAATATGTGTTCATTACTTGCCTGAACAGATGAATCATAATCAAGTAGTAAAAGAATTTGAAGAAGTTGTAGATAGGACTTGTGAGAGGGATGAATTTTTAGTAAATAATCGACCTATTGTTTCGATTTATCAGGCCGGGGGAGGTTTTTTGATGAATGAAGATGATAAGCTCGTAGATTCATTTAAGGATGCATATAAACACGTAAGACAAAAAAATGTGGTGGTTGCAGGTTCGCCTGCCGGGTGCGATTCAAGACTATGGAGAAACATAGCAAAAAGACCCACAATACAATTTGGACCAGGGAATTTGGCGCAATGCCACGCAGTAGATGAATGGATTATGCTTGACAGTTATTTAAATGCAATATTAACGTATGCAAAATTAATACTTAATTATTTGGAATAGTAATTATCAAGAAAGGAGAATCATTATGGGAAACGTTTTATTGGTTGGAGAATCTTGGATGAGTTATACAACGCATGTTAAAGGCTTTGACTCTTTTTATACTTCGGTATATGAAACCGGTGAAAAATACATAAAGGATGCAATAATTAATGCTGGATATGAGTTTACATTTATGCCAAATCATTTGGCTATGACAGAGTTTCCATACAAATTGGAAGAACTTAAAAAATTTGATTTAATTATACTTTCGGACATTGGTGCAAATACTCTATTACTTCCTGTAGAAACATTTTACAAAAGTAAGATAATGCCAAATAGATGCAATCTCATAAGAGATTACGTGAAAGCAGGTGGATCACTACTTATGATTGGTGGGTACTTATCTTTCTCTGGAGTAGATGCAAAAGGTAAGTGGCAAGATACAGCAGTTCAGGAAGTTCTTCCGGTCAACATTATGAGCACAGACGATAGAATGGAGCATTGCGAAGGTGTAGCGCCTGTAACAGTAAAAGATCATGATATTCTTAAAGGGCTTGATAAAGAATGGCCAGCTGTCCTCGGTTATAATAAAACAATTCTAAAACCTGAAAGTGAAATGCTGGCAAGTATATGTGGAGATCCGTTTATAGCAATTGGCAAATATGGGAAAGGAAAGTCTGCTGTATTTACTTCTGATTGTGCACCTCACTGGTGTCCTCCTGAATTCTGTGAGTGGAAAGGATACAACATACTATTTAAGAATCTTATTAATTGGTTGACAGAAGAGTAAATATATTTTGAAGTTTGGAGCAAATATGAAAATACTAAATTTTGGTTCACTAAATATTGATTATGTTTATACAATAGACCATATAGTTCAAAAAGGAGAGACAATATTATCAAACAAACTAGAAGTATTTAGCGGAGGGAAAGGACTTAATCAATCCTTAGCTCTTTCTAAAGCTGGTGCCAATGTTTATCACGCGGGATTTATAGGAGATGATGGAAGATTTCTACTGGATGAACTTGAAGAGTCGGGAGTAAACAAGGATTTAATAAAAGTAATAGATTACGAAAGAACAGGAAATGCCATCATCCAAAATGATAAAGATGGAGAAAACTGCATAATACTATTTGGAGGATCAAATCAAAAAATAACAAAAGAATACGTAGAGGAAGTAATTTCCCGTTTCGATAAAGGGGATTTTATCGTATTACAAAATGAAATTAATGAACTTGATACTATAATAGAAAAGGCCTATGAGAGAGGACTAATAATAGTGTTAAATCCTTCTCCAATGAATGAAAAGATTTTTTTAGCGCCGTTAGATAAAATTAGTTATCTCATATTAAACGAAATTGAAGCAAAACAATTTCTCAAAGAAACAGGTAGTAAGTTTAAAAGTAGCGAAATTATAAAAAGGTTGAAAGAAAAGTTCCCTAATACCAAGATAATTATGACTATGGGTGAGAAGGGTTCGATATATTATGACGGACATATAATAATCGAGCAAGGAATATACAAGGCAAAAGTTGTTGATACAACAGCAGCAGGAGATACATATACTGGATATTTGATTGCTGGGCTGTGTAGCGATTCGGGCGTGAAACAGGCAATGGATAATGCTTCAAAAGCGGCTTCTATTGCAGTTTCTAGAATGGGTGCAGCTCCTTCTATACCTAGTTTAAAGGAAGTTATTAACCATGAAAAATGAAGCTATAGAGTTGTTGACTAAGCTACTTGAAATACCTTCTGTAAATGGTACAAGAGGAGAAAAAAATATAAGTGCTTTTATAGCAAATTATTTCAAGGGATACGGTATTGAATGTGAAGTAATCAAAGTAGACGAAAAAAGAGATAATTTGATTGCATACATAGAAGGTGAAGATAGTGAAGTTGAAGTAATTTTAAATGGACATATGGATACGGTTCCTTTTGGAGAATTAAAGATGTGGGATACTCCACCAGATAGGGTTGTGATAAAGGGGAATCGTATTTATGGCCGAGGCTCTTCAGATATGAAAAGTGGTTTAGCGGGAATGATATATGCCTTAACTCACTTAAAAAAGAAGCCAAAGAAAAGTATAGTATTTATAGCAACTTGTGATGAAGAGAAAGATGGTACAGGAGCACTTGAAATTGTAAAAACAAAAGTTCTTGAAGAAGCAAAATTCATGATAATTGGTGAGCCAACATCATTGAACTTGGGTTCAATGCAAAAAGGATGTTTATGGACCAAGATAAAATTATATGGGAAAACTTCTCATGGAGCGTATCCTGAAAAAGGTATCAACGCTATAGAAAAACTTTATCCCTTAATTGGTGGACTTTGTCATTTTGTAAAAGAATTCGACAAAAGTAGCATCCATAATTCTACAGCACAAATAAATGTAATTGAGGGTGGAAACGTTCCGAACATGACAGCGGATAATTGTTTTGCTATACTTGATATAAGGATGGTTAAGCCCCTGACTAAAGATATCGTTATAAAAGAACTGGATAGATTAATCAAAAAAATGCTTGATGAAGAAAAAGAAATTGTTATCGAATATGAGATACTTAATCATAGAAATAGTGTAGAATCAGATGAAGATTCAGATAGTTTCAAGAGACTTATAGAAGAAATAATTAAAGTTACTACTTCATGTAAGAAACTCGGATTTTCATATTTTAGTGATGGTTCTATATTTGTAGAGAATAATAGCGATTTGAATGTAGTATTATTTGGACCGGGTATTGCAGACATGGCTCATAGACCGAATGAATACGTTGAAGCTGATAAATACTTGGACTATATTGAGATATTAAGAAATTATATATCATATTAATAATAAAACTTATTCATAATAAAAAATTAGTTTATCTATTGAATACAAAATAAATAACTTTATTATTTATAAATATAAGGAAATTATAGTCTAGGAGGATTTTATGAGGAAGATAATAATTGATACAGATCCGGGCGTTGATGATGCCTTCGCCATTATTACTGCTATGATTTACAAGGACTTTGATATTCTTGGAATAACTGCGGTTGGAGGGAATAAACATTTGGATTTTGTCACAAAGAATGCGCTCAAGCTTGTTCATCTTATGAATTACGACTGCAAAGTATATAAGGGAGCTCACGCTGCCTTAAAAGATATGCATAAATCGCAAGATGAAATTGTAGATGCTGGTGAGACTCACGGGATTGACGGTCTCAGTGGTGTGGAGTTAGAGTACGATTTATCAAAGCTTGATGACAAGCCGGCGGTTGATTTTATACTAGAAACAGTTAAGAAAAATCCTGACGAAATTGAGATTATTGCTCTTGGACCACTTACAAATATTGCAATGGCAATACAAAAAGACCCTGAAACGATGAAAAGAGTAAAGGTCATTTGGTCAATGGGAGGAGGAGTTAATAGAGGAAACACTACGCCGGTGTCAGAATTCAATTATTGGTTTGATGCTGAATCGGTAAAGATAACATATGATTTTGGTCAGTACATAGATATCTACATGTTTGGACTTGACGTTACTTACAAAACATTTTTTTCAGCGAATGACTTTTTCTTCTTGAAACACGAATGTGGTGAGCTGGGAAGATATCTATATGAAATGGGGCAAGCCTATACGAAGGCTTACTGGAAGAATAGGCACATCACAGGAGCGGTAATTCATGACTTGGTACCTGTAATATTTGCTATTGATTCTAGTATCAGCGATAAGGAAGATGTGCATCACTGCGCACTTGAAGTTAGTTGTAATGAGGGTTGGACATATGGACAAACTATAGTAGATCTTGACAATCATTATAGTCCAAAGAAGAATGCATATGTTGTAATGAACGCTGACGCAAGAAAATTCAAAGAAATATTCCTTGAAATAGTTTTTGGTCAGACCGTAGAAGTTTACAAGAAATATGTAAAAAGTTAGAGTGGTAGCAATTAATAATTTATATATGAAAGAGGTAGGAAAATGAAGAAAGCAGGAAGCAAAATAGGAATGATGACAATTTTGTTAATTCCAATTTGTATAGCAATCAACTTTGTAGGAGGACAAATTGTTGCCCTTTTAAAATTACCGATTTACTTAGACGTAATAGGTACAATTTTATCAGGTGCAATTGCTGGACCTGTTGCGGGTGCAATAGTAGGGCTTGTAACAAACTT
>PDWI01000117.1_pt1 | contig 111068 bp, 103 predicted proteins | sample 1430891 | NCBI WGS metagenome assembly PDWI01 (sample SAMN01162508, study PRJNA174530) | Oral metagenome, whole genome shotgun sequencing project. | biome: Marine environment; feature: Marine mammal; material: Swab sample of the gingival sulcus; isolation source: swab sample of gingival sulcus...
ATGCTAACAACATTGGTGATGTTGCTAAAATGGCTGATGTAACCGTTGGATTAAGCATTGGTGGACAAACGCAAAAAGAAAATTCAAACAAAACTGAAAACACTACAAGCTCATCATCAATCACTGGTGATAGTGTTCAACTCATAGCTACAGGTGGTGATAATTCAAGCATTAGTATTAGTGGCTCTGATGTGGTTGGTAACAAAGAAAATGTACTTATTGCTAATAGTGATGTATCTTTAACTGGTAATAACAACAGAAAAGAAGAAAGAGATAAAATAAATTAGCCTTAAAAAATAAAGCTAGAACAATCTAGCTTTTTTGTTGGGTTAATAAGCTATCAAAAAACAGCTACTTTTAATTGATTATTGCACGCCATAGCGTAACGCTGTAAGGTAAGAAAAGATGCACGACTTGCATTTTTTTCTAAACGGCTTACCAAAGGCTGTGAAACCCCCATACGATGAGCTACTTCCGAAACGCTAAGTCCTGCACGCTCTCTCATTTCTTTTAATAGTAAAGGTAATTCATCAATAGTTTTTTCAAGTTGATAAAGGCGATTGGTTTCTTCATCTGCTAACGCTTTTCTTTTAACTTCTTTGTAAGAAATAGGGGTTACTTTCATTGCATTTCTCCTAGTCGTTTAAGTGCGATCTCTATTTCATTTCTAGGTGTTTTTTGAGTTTTTTTCACAAAGGTTCGTAAAATATAAATTTTTTTACCAACAGCAAAAGCGAAAAAAGTGCGTGAAATATCTCTATTACCTGCACGAAGTTCAAAAAGCCCATCACCAATCAAGCGAGAGTGAGGAAAACGCAAAGCTGATCCTTGTTGCTCTAATTTATCTAAAGCATTAAAAACTTTTGCTTTCATCAATGGCGACAATTCTTGAATTTCTTTGTCCGCTTCTGGGTGAAATAATAACTCAAACATGTATAATATCCTTAAAAAGGTTTCTGATTATAACATATAAGTTATAATGTAACAAGGATTTTTTTATAATTTATTAGATCTATTTTTTTAGTAAGTTTTTAATTTAATCATATCTCTTGTTATCGCTATTTAAATAGAAAAACACCATTTGTGTGCTATAATTCATACAATTTATACTAGGAACAAAGTTACTTGTACAATAAAAAATTTATCTATTTATATGCTATAATTATTTTTTAATCTGTATTTATCTTGTATCTCTCAATAGAGTGAATTATCTTTGTAAGGAGAAAAAATGGATATCGTATCATTATTAGAAAAACTACATATCTCTTATCAATGGTTTGATATTGAGCCTTGTGAAACTTGTGCAGAATCTTCAGCATTATTACCTGAAAATAGATTAGGTATTGGCACTAAAAACTTATTACTACAGGACAGAAAAGGCAATAATTATTTTTTGTTAGTTACTGATGAACACAAAAATGTGAACTTAAAAGATTTAGCTCAACAGCTAGAAAGTTCTCGTTTAAGTATGGTTAGTGAAGAAAAACTACAGCAATTATTAGGGGTAAGTCGTGGGGCAGTTTCTTTATTTGCATTGGTAAATGATCCTGAACAAAATGTTCAGTTACTTCTTGATGAGGATTTACTACAAGAAACTCACTGGGACGCTCACCCAAATAAAAATAATGCTGTTTTAATCTTATCCAAAGAAGATTGGGAAATTTATTTTAATTATCTAAATAGATCTTGGAACATTGTAACAATCTAACCTTCAATAAGAAAGGGAATTGTTTTATAAAAATTTACTCCTGTAAAAAAACCTTGGAAATAAATCCAAGGTTTCTGTTTTCATCTGATTTTTACTCTGTTACTTCCGTTGTTTCTACTTCAACTATTTCACTTTGTTCATCTTCATCTGTTTCACAGATTTTTTCAAGACCCACTACTTTTTCAGTTTCGCTTGTTCTAATTAAACGAACTCCAAGCGTATTACGTCCTGTAACAGATATTTCGTGAACACGAGTACGTACCAAAGTACCTCCATCGGTGATCATCATAATTTGATCGCTATCAAGTACCTGAACAGCACTTACTACTTTACCATTACGCTCACCAACTTTAATAGAGATAACCCCTTTACCACCACGTCCTTTGGTTGGGTATTCAGTAATTTCGGTACGTTTTCCATAACCATTTTCTGTAACCGTTAATACAGCACCTTCTGGTTTTGGAATAATCAGTGATACTACTTTATCTTTACTTAAATCTTGCTCTTGTGTATTTTCTTCATCAATGCAATTTTCATCATCATTATCACCGCTTGCAAGACGAACACCACGAACACCTACCGCAGTTCTTCCCATAGCACGAATGTGTTTTTCTTCAAAGCGAACAACACGACCTTCGCTCGTAAAGAGCATAATTTCATCATTACCATCCGTAATATCAACACCGATAAGCTCATCATTTTCTCTTAACGTAAGTGCGATCAAACCATTTGAGCGGACATTGCTAAATGCGTCCAAACTTACTTTTTTAACACTTCCGCTAGCGGTTGCCATTACAACAAATTTATCAGCCGAGAAATCACCTTTTTCAATAGGTAAAATTGCTGTAATTCGTTCATTGATTGACTTATCAAGTGGCAGAATGTTTACAATTGGCGTACCACGAGCCGCACGGCTTGCTTCTGGTAATTCATACACTTTCAACTGATACAGTTTACCACGTGATGAGAAACATAAAATCGTATCGTGCGTATTAGCAACTAATAAACGCTCAACAAAATCATCATCTTTAGTTTTGGCTGCTGATTTTCCTTTACCGCCACGTCTTTGTGCTTCATATTCACTTAATTGCTGATATTTCACATAGCCACTATGAGAAAGCGTTACTACCACATCTGATGGCGTGATTAAATCTTCAAGTGAAATATCGCCACTTGCAGCAATAATTTCACTACGACGCTCATCTCCGAACTGATCACGTGTTTCAATTAGTTCTTCACGAATAACCTCAATTAAACGCTCACTTGAATTTAAAATATGTAAAAGCTCTACAATTTGTAATAAAATTTCTTTATATTCATCAGTAATTTTTTGATGCTCAAGACCTGTTAAGCGGTGTAATTGTAGCTCTAAAATGGCATTTGCTTGCTCTGGTGATAAATAATATAAACCGTCAATAATGCCATATTGCTCATCTAAATTTTCTGGGCGAGTATTTGAAAAATCAACATTTTCAAGCATCGCTGCAACATTACCAATTCCCCAACCTTTTGCTAATAATCCTGATTGAGCCTCTGCTTTTGATTTTGCAGCTCTGATAAGCTCAATAACTGGATCAATATTTGCAAGAGCAATTGCAAGCCCTTCTAAAATATGGCTACGCTCACGAGCTTTACGTAATTCAAAAATAGTTCTGCGAGTTACTACTTCTCGACGGTGTTTCACAAAGGCTTCAATAATTTGTTTTAAATTAAAGAGTTTTGGCTGACCGTGATCAAGTGCTACCATATTCATACCAAATGAAAGCTGCATTTGGGTTTGAGCGTATAGATGATTTAGCACAATTTGGGCATTAGCATCTCGTTTAACTTTAATCTCAATTAAAATACCTTTTTTATTCGATAAATCTTTAATATCAGAAATGCCTTCTAACTTTTTATCTTTGTAAAGCTCTGAAATTTTTTCAATTAAACGTGCTTTATTAACTTGATATGGAAGCTCTGTAATAATAATTTTTTCGCCGCCTTTGCTATCAGTTACGATTTCAGTACGAGATCGAATAACTACACGACCACGACCTGTTTTATAAGCATCAATAATGCCTTTGCGACCATTGATAATTCCTGCTGTTGGAAAATCAGGTCCTGGAATATACTCCATTAACTCATCAATAGTAATATCATTATTATCTAAATAAGCAAGCGTACCATTTAATACTTCTGTTAAGTTATGTGGTGCAATATTGGTTGCCATACCAACCGCTATTCCTGATGAACCATTTACTAAAAGCCCAGGTATCTTGGTTGGCAAAACATCTGGAATCATTTCTCGACCATCGTAGTTTGGTGAAAAATCAACGGTTTCTTTATAGAGATCTTTTAAAAAAGCATTCGCAATTTTTTGCATACGAACTTCGGTATAACGCATCGCAGCAGGACTATCTCCATCAATAGAGCCAAAGTTACCCTGCCCTTCAACCATCATATAGCGAAGTGAAAAAGGCTGTGCCATACGCACGATAGTATCATATACCGCACTATCACCGTGAGGGTGATATTTACCGATCACATCACCGACTACACGTGCTGATTTCACATAAGGTTTATTTGAATAAATACCACTTTGATCCATTGAAAATAACACACGACGATGTACAGGTTTTAATCCATCACGCACATCTGGCAATGCACGACCTACGATAACGCTCATTGCATAATCTAAATAAGATGTTTTTAATTCATCTTCAATGCTAATTTGACTAATTGAAGGGGAAAAATCGCTCATCTAAGCTCCTTTTTATAAAAAATTGATAGCATAATTGCTAAAAAATAATAGCGGTTATTATAACATAAAATCTTGCAAATTTCTTTTTTATCTTATTGAGCATCAAAGCAATCGTTTTAATTGCTCTTTATTTTCATTTTTAAAAAAAATCAAAAAATTCTTGATTTTTGTTTTTTGTACTACTATACTAATACAAAATATTTTTGTTATGGGGTAACTTATGAAAAAAACACCTTCGTTGTTTGGTGGTGCTTGTATAATTGCAAGCGTGTGTGTTGGAGCTGGAATGCTTGGTATTCCTACATCTGGTGCAGGTGCTTGGACAGTTTGGACGCTCTTTATTCTCTTATTAACTATGATTATGATGGGACTTTCAGGATCTTTTCTTTTAGAAGCTTACCAAAAATATGATCATCGTGTTTCATTTAGTAGCGTAACCTTAGATTTACTTGGTGCAAAAGTAAATGCTATCAACAATTTAGCTGTTTATTTTGTTGGTGGCATTTTACTCTATGCCTATACCACCGTTTCAGGAAATATTTTAACAGGACTTCTAGGAACTATTAGTTTTTTAGGTGATAGCAGTACAAAACTTTACGCTACTATTTTTGTATTAGTGTTTTCATCTTTGGTATGGCATTCAACCAAAGCAGTTGATCGCATTTCAGTATTACTCATTATACTAATGTTTTTAACCTTTATTTTTAGTATTTCAGGACTTGCTATCAATATTGAAATAGACAAACTGTTAGATCTAAACAATCAAAGTGGAGAATATAGTAAATACGCCATTGCTTTATTACCTGTTGCCCTTACCTCTTTTGGTTATCACCATAGCGTTACCACTATGCGTGCTTACTATAAAGATGAGAGAAAAGCATTTTTTGCAATTTTAGGAGGTATTTCAATCGCTTTAATTCTCTATGTTTTATGGGTTATGAGCGTATTTGGTAATCTTGGGCGTAATGATTTTGCACCTGTTATTGCTCAAGGTGGCGATGTGAATGTTTTAATTGATGCACTTGGAACAGTCGTTGATTCACAGAGCGTAAAAAACACCATCAATGCGTTTTCAATAGCTGCAATTTTATCATCATTTATTGGTGTAGGATTAGGGGTTTTTGATTATCTTGCTGATTTCTTTAAATTCGATAACAGCAAACAAGGTCGCTTAAAATCGTGGGCAGTAACTTTTTTACCACCTCTTATTTTATCTGTCTTATATCCATTAGGATTTTTAAAAGCGATAGGATACGCAGGGGCTGTTGCAACGATTTGGACTTGTATTATTCCTGCAATATTGGTAAAAAAAGTACGAGAAAGCGAAAATTACGCACCAAACTTTAAAACCAAAGGTGGTGATCTTCCAATCTATGCACTTTTAGCATTTGGAATCATAACCGCAGTAGTTCACTTGTTATCAATGTTTGAGCTGTTACCTGTTTTCAAATAAAATTAAAAATAAAAAGCGTTAATTTTAACACTTTTTTTGTTATACTGATGCAATGAAAATTGCAAAAATCGCTTTAAATTTACCGCTTTTTAAAACCTTTGATTATCTTATTGATGAAAACATAACGCTAATCAAAGGTATGCGTGTTGTTGTTCCTTTTGGAAATACCCAAAAGGTTGGCATTTTTATTGAATATACCAAGCAATCAGCATTTTCAAATTTAAAAAAAATTAGCAAAGTCCTTGATGATGATAGTATTTTTAGTGTAGATCTCTTAGCTATGCTTGATTTTACCAGCAATTATTATCATCAATCGTTAGGTGAAACCTATTTTTTAGCTCTTCCTAAAAAACTGCGTGATGAAGAAATAGCCAAACTTGATAATATATCTTATTTCAATGTTAGCCAAAAAGGAATTGAGGCAAGTAAAAATCAAAGTATTAAGCGGTCAAAAAAACAACAAAATATGCTTGATGAACTTTGCTTACAAAAAGAGCCTTTTACGAATGATAATTTACAAAAAAATATTTTTAAAGCTCTTGTTGAAAAAGAATTTATCATAGAAACAAATGAAACCACACCTTTAAAAACTTGGTTTGAAAACAAAAATAGTGATATAGTTAATAGCTCAAATAAGCACTTTCTTACCAAAGAACAGTCGTTAAGTGTTTCTCAAATCGATCACGCTAAAGGATTTAATACTTTTTTATTAAATGGCGTAACAGGCTCTGGCAAAACCGAAGTTTATTTACAAGCTATTGAAACTCAACTAAAAAAGCACAAGCAAGTATTAGTATTAGTACCTGAAATTGGGCTTACACCTCAAACCTTAAAACGCTTTGAAAATAGATTTAATGTTCCGATAATTGCTCTACATTCAAACATTAGCGATAAAACAAGATTTGAATCATATATAAAAATAAAACAAGAACAAGTTGCTCTAGTAATTGGCACTCGCTCAGCAATTTTTGCTCCATTTAACAATTTAGGGCTTATCATTGTTGATGAAGAACACGATAGCAGTTTTAAACAGCTTGATAGTATTCGCTATAATGGGCGAGATTTAGCCATTTGGCGTGCATTTTATAACAAAATTCCTATTGTATTAGGAAGTGCTACGCCAAGTTTAGAAAGTTTTTATCATAGCCAAAGCGGTAAGTATCAAGAGTTAATTCTCAATGAGCGAGCTGGAAAAAGTCAAAAATGTAAATTTGGAATTATCGATCTTAAATCAGAACAAGGCTCTCATCCAATTTCTACAATCTTAAAACAAGAAATGAAAATCGAGCTTGAAAAAGGCAATCAAGTATTACTCTTTTTAAATAGACGTGGCTTTGCACCTGTTCTCTTTTGTAATGAATGTGGTTTTATTTTTGAATGTATTGATTGTAATAAACCTTTCACTTTTCACAAACAAAAAAAACATCTGCACTGTCATCATTGCAGTGCTTTTAAAGCAATTCCTAAATCTTGCTCTCATTGTGGATCAACTTTGCTAAAAACCACAGGTTATGGTACTGAACAATTAGAAGATAGCTTAAAGAAAGATTTTACTAACTATAATATTGTACGTATCGATCGTGATAGTACTTCAAAAAAAGGATCACTTGAACAAAAATTAAGTGACATCACCAATAAAAAAGCTCAAATTCTCATAGGTACACAAATGCTTGCCAAAGGGCATCATTTTCCTGATGTTACTTTGGTAGCTATTTTAAATGTTGATCAGGCTTTATTTTCTCGTGATTTTAGAGCCGAAGAAAAATTTGCCCAGCTTTTCACTCAAGTTGCAGGTAGAGCTGGACGAGGTCGAGAGCTTGGAAAAGTATTATTGCAAACTAACTTTCCTGAGCATAAAGTAATTCAAACTTTAACTAAACAAGACTACCGAACCTTTGCTCTTAACCATTTAGAAGAACGCTCTTTATTTAATTTACCTCCTTTTAGCTATCAAGTACTTTTTAAGGCAAGTAGTAAAAACACTCAAAAGGCTTTTGGGTTTTTAATTCAAATTCAACAAGTTATCAACCAAATTAGACAAAAGCTTAATGATAATGAGCTTATAATTTCTGAAATTGAAGAAGCACCAATGGCAAAAAAAGCAAATCGCTTTTATGCTCACTTAACCATTTCTCATATTAACCGTACAAAATTACAAAAAATTCTTACCACTTTTGATATCCAGAGAGAGCAAATTAGCATAAGTGGTGATCTACGATTTACCATAGATGTAGATCCTCAAGATTTTAGTTAAATTAACATTAAAAAAAAGCTATAATAACTCATATTTTTAAACAAAAAGGAATAACAATGGAATTAAAAACTCCTTATTATTTAATTGATAAAGCAAAATTACAACGCAATATGGAAAAAATTGCCTATGTGCAACAAAAATCAGGAGCAAAAGCCTTATTAGCATTAAAATGTTTTGCGACTTGGTCAGTGTTTGATTTTATGAATCAATATATGGCAGGGACAACTTCATCATCACTTTATGAAGTGAAATTAGGTAAAGAAAAATTTGGTGGAGAAACCCACGCTTACAGTGTGGCTTACAGCCCTGATGAAATTGATGAAGTGGTAGCAAATGCGGATAAAATCATTTTCAATTCAATCAACCAATTAAAACGCTACAAAGATAATGCAAAAAATATTCAACGAGGTTTGCGAGTTAATCCTCGGGTTAGCACATCAAGTTTTTTACTTGCTGATCCTGCTCGTCCTTACAGCCGATTAGGCGAATGGGATTTGCAAAAAATCAAAGAAATTTTACCGCTTATCAACGGCTTTATGTTCCACAATAACTGTGAAAATCCGAGTTTTGAAAAATTTGATGAAATGCTAACCCATATTGAAAACACCTTTGGCGAAATATTGCACCAAGTAGATTGGGTTAGTCTTGGTGGCGGAATTCATTTCACAGGCAAAGATTATCCGATCGATCAATTTGCCGATCGTTTAAAACAATTTTCAGACACTTTTGGTATTCAAGTGTATTTAGAACCTGGCGAGGCGTCAATTACGCTAAGTTGTAGTTTTGAAACGACCGTTTTAGATATCGGTAAAAATGAGAAAGATTATGTGATTGTCGATAGTTCGATCGAGGCACATTTATTGGATCTGTTAATTTATCGTAGTGAGGCTCGTTTATTGGAAGATGAATTTCACGGCAAAGGCGATTATCAATATTTAGTGTGCGGTAAATCGTGTCTAGCTGGGGATATTTTCGGTGAATATAAATTTGAAAAACCACTACAAATTGGTGATCGGGTGTCATTTTGCGACACCGCTGGTTATTCAATGGTTAAAAAGAATTGGTTTAATGGTGTGAATATGCCGTCGATTGCGATTAAAGAGCTTGATGGCACGATAAGATTGGTTAAACAGTTTGATTATCAGGATTATGTAGAGAGTCTGTCTTAATCAACTGTAGTTAATTAAACTAGAAATAGAATAGGGTAATAAATTATTTATTTTGGCGTATGCAATACGCCACTATTATCTTAAATATTGATTTCTAATTTAGTATAACAAAAAAGCTATAACATTATCGTTATAGCTTCTTTTTTTATTGTTGTTGTTCTAATTTATTATTCTCTAATTCTTTCTGTAATTTTTTAACTTGACGATTAAGTCCCATATTTTTGAGTCTTAATTTTATATAAAAATATCCTGTTGCAAGCCAGCCAAATAGGAAGCCAAGACCAAAAAGTAATGCAACTAATGTAGAAAGACGCATTTCATTTTGGGCAAATAGGTAATTAATTTCCACAATCTGTTCATTGTTAGCTCCAACCGTTAAGGCTAAAACTAAAATAATTAATAACACTATAATACTGATAATATACTTCATAATATACTCCTAATAATATTACTTTTTATTATTTATAACTTTAGATCGCGATACATAGTTATAAATAATAACACCTACAGCTCCTGAAATTACGGCTCTTAATGTTGGATAATCAACATCTAAAATCATTTCAAAGATATGAAAAACAATGCTAAATATAACAATACTAACTATAGTAGCTATAATATTTTTCATAATTATTTATTCAATTTTTCAATAAGCTGTTTTCCAGCTTTAAATTTTGGTGTATATTTAGCTTCAAGATATAGTTTTTCGTGAGTTTTAGGATTTCTTCCAATTCTCTCACGACGACAACTTAACTCAAAAGCACCAAAACCTCTCATTTCTACACGCTCTTGGTTTGCCAAGGCTTCTTTTATAGTATCCAAAATCAAATCTACTGATTCTTCTACTATATATGAGTTAATTTGATTATTTTTTTTCAATTTCTCTTTTGAAAATCTGTTGCTAAGTTTTTCAATAAGTTCTGATTTTTTCATAATAATTATATAACTAAAAAAGGGGGGATTATCCCCCTTAATTCATTATTCGCCTTTTGCAGCTGCGAACGCTTCTGCAAATGCGTTTGGAACTTCAATAGTTTCTTGTTTGTTTACTTGAGCAATTGCAGCTGTTTCTTCAGCTTCTGCTTTAGCACGAACAGAAATATTGATTACACGTTTTCTACGATCTGCACCAGTATAACGAGCTGTTACTTCATCTCCAACAGCTAATACTGTTGTTAAATCTTCAACACGTTCAACTGACGCTTCTGCAGCACGTAGGTAAGCTTCAACGCCACCTTCAAGTTCAACTTTAGCACCTTTAGCATCAACTTCTGTTACTTTACCAGTTACTGATGCACCACGTTTGTGGTTATCTAAAAATGCTGTAAATACATCTTGATCTAATTGTTTAATACCAAGAGAGATACGCTCTTTAACTGCATCAACTTGAAGAACAACAGCTTCAACTTCATCACCTTTTTTGTATTGAAGAACTGCTGCATCACCTGAAACTGTCCAAGAAATGTCTGAAACGTGAACTAAACCGTCAATGCCACCTTCAAGTCCGATAAAGATACCGAAATCAGTGATTGATTTAATTTTACCTTTAACTTTATCACCTTTGCTGTGACCTTGTGCAAAGCTTTCCCAAGGATTTGCTTTACACTGTTTTAATCCTAGAGAAATACGACGACGTTCTTCATCAATTTCAAGAACCATAACTTCAACTTCTTCACCTAGGCTAACAACTTTAGCTGCGTGAACATTTTTGTTTGTCCAATCCATTTCAGAAATGTGAACTAAACCTTCAACACCTTCTGAAATTTCAACGAAACAACCATAGTCAGTTAAGTTAGTTACTTTACCTTTTAATTTGCTGTTTACTGGGTGAGATTCTGTTACTGTTAACCAAGGATCTTGTGCTAATTGTTTTAATCCAAGTGATACACGTGTACGTTCTTTTTCAAATTTAAGAACTTTAACGGTAACTTCTTGACCGATTTCAACAACTTCACTTGGGTGATTAACACGTTTCCAAGCCATATCAGTAATGTGTAATAAACCGTCAAATCCACCAAGATCAACGAATGCACCGTAGTCTGTTAAGTTTTTAACAATACCAGTTACTGTTGCACCTTCTTCTAGAGCTTCTAAAATAGCTTCACGATCTTTACTGTTTGCACTTTCTAGTACAGCTTTACGAGAAACAACAACGTTGTTACGTTTTTGATCTAATTTAATTACTTTAAGTTCTAAAGTTTGTCCTTCTAAGTTCACATCACGAACTGGACGAACATCAACTAATGAACCTGGTAAGAATGCACGAACACCGTCTAATTCAACAGTAAATCCGCCTTTAACTTTACCATTTACAAAACCATTTACGCTTTCACCTGCTTCGTGAGCTTTTTCAAGTCTTAACCACGCTTCATTACGTTTAGCATCAGCACGAGATACGATAGTTTCACCCATTCCGTTCTCAACTGCTTTTAATACAACTTCTGTTACATCGCCAACAGCAACTTCTAGTTCGCCTTGTGCGTTTTTGTATTCTGCTTCATCAACAGCTGCTTCTGATTTAAGACCAACATCAACTAAAACGTAGCCTTTTGAGATCGCAACAACAGTACCTTTAATTACTTCGTCAAGTTTTGGTTCTGTTGTAGCTGCGCTGTCTAAGTAAGATTCAAGTAAAGCAGCAAAAGATTGTTCTGTCATAAAAATTCCTTTAATATAAAATAAAATCCGCCAAGCTCCTGCTAGGTGGGGTTAGTAATAAAACTCAATTCCTATTGAGTGTACCATTATTATACTCTTATAGCATAATAAAAAATTACTGTGATTATCCTGTTTTTTTCCGTTACTGTCAAGGATTTATTCAAAAATCAATCAAATTACATAAAAAAACAAACAGTATAAATTTAATACTTTTCAACCACTAATATAATTCCTTTAACTGCAATAACCCTAATCTGTTCACCAACAACCAAAGTTTCATTTTCCTGTTTGGTTGTTACCTTCCAAGTAGTATCGGCAAATTTTGCACGAATTGAGCCGTTGTCTAATATTTCAAGTATTCGCCCAACTTGCCCAATCATTGCGTGATCTCGTTGATTAAGTGATGAAATTTCATCTTCTTTATGATCTTTATTTTTTTGATAACGCCACCAAAGAAAACTAAAAATAGTTGCTAAAATCGCAAAAATTGCCACTTGCCACGAAAAAGAAATACTAATTATTGCAACGATTGCTGACATAAGAATAGCCGCAAAGCCCCACCACATAAAAAACACACCCGGTAGTATTACTTCAAAAATAAGTAGAACAAATCCTGCAATTAACCAACTATTCCAATCGCTAAGCCACTGCATAAAAACTCCTTATTATTACTATAAAGCGGTCAAAATATTTTTCATTTTTGCAAAAATTTATTTATATTTAACCGCTTACATAACATCAATTATTTTTTATCGCCTTTTAATAGCTCTGCAATACCTGCAATAGAACCCATTAAATTGCCTGCCTCTAACGGCATAAGCACCACTTTACTGTTATCAGCACCGCCAATCTCTTTAAGTGCTTCAGTGTATTTTTGAGCGATAAAGTAGTTAATCGCTTGGGTATTTCCGTTGGCGATTGCCTCGGATACCATTTGCGTTGCTTTCGCCTCTGCCTCGGCTTGACGCTCACGAGCCTCTGCTCGTAAAAATGCCTCTTGACGCTCCCCTTCTGCTTGTAAAATACGAGATTGTTTTTCCCCTTCTGAACGCAAAATTTCAGCTTGACGCACGCCTTCTGCCTCTAAAATCTCAGCTCGTTTATTACGCTCTGCTTTCATTTGAGCATTCATAGCCGCTACTAATTCATCAGGCGGACTAACATCACGAATCTCAATACGAGTAACTTTTATGCCCCACGGATTAGTCGCCTCATCAACAATGCCAAGCAAACGACCGTTAATCAAATCACGCTGCGAAAGCATATCATCAAGATCCATTGAGCCTAACACCGTACGCATATTAGTCATTGTTAAATTGATGATCGCTTGATCGAGATTATTCACTTCATAAGCTGCGCTGCGAGCATCAATTACTTGTACGAAACACACCGCATCAATTGATACACTTGCATTGTCTTTTGAAATCACCTCTTGCGATGGAATATCAAGTACCTGCTCCATCATATTGATTTTACGCCCAATCATTTCTACAAAAGGCACAACAATATTTAAACCAGGTTTTAAAGTGCGAGTATAACGACCAAAACGCTCAACCGTCCAATTGTAACCTTGTGGCACGATTTTCAATGTTGAACGCAACACAAAAATCACCAAAAGAACAAAAACAATAGGTAAAATAGGGATAAAACTTAAATCAAACTCAAACATAAAATACTCCTATAAATTGTAAAATAATAACTCATTTTAACCGCTTTATCTTAAAATATACTGATTAAAAATACCATATTTTATTTAACAAAATTTGTTTACCAATGAGAAATAGGTAAAGACTTTTGTAACTGTTCAATGCTTTTTATTATTTTCACATCGTCTGCATAAAAAGCATCACTTGGCTTGCTTTTCGTTCCTAATGCTTGAGAAATAAACACAAAGCCTGATTGATCTATAACTGCTTGTTTATAAAAATCAATAATTTGTTTTTTAGTAAGTTTTTCTATTTTGGAAATAGTTTTTTCTCTGCGATCAAAGTTAAGCTCATTCTTATAAAAATCACCGCTGAAACGATTAAATTCTGCAACCAAAGTTTCAGGTTTTCGTTTCATTACTTTTAATAAACCTTCTCTATATTTTTCAAATTCCTGATCCGATAAAGTTTGTAATCTATCTAAGGTTTCTCTAAAAAATCTCTCATTATGCATCATTATATCTTTCGGCGTTGTGTTTGGGCTTTGCACACTAAAACTAAGCCCTGATGTTTTTCCAACTTTTACCGAAGATGCTGAAACCACATAGCCAAGCTGTTTATCAGTGCGTAAATCATTGAAATACCAATCAGAAATAATATCCTCTAACAGCGAAGAAAGTGCATAATTTTGCAAATCATTATTGCCTTTCACCATATAAGTAGCAACCACAGCGTTATCTTCATTTGGTACATTTTGCACATAACTAACTTTTTGAGAAATATTGCTAAAATCAATAAAATTACGATCATTTAATTGCGTTTTGCTATTTTTGATATATTTTTCACCGCTTGCAATCAACCCTTTCACTTGCTTATCACTTAAATTACCAACTGAAAATGCTTTTACACCAACTACCTTATCAAATAATGTTTCTTGTGCCTTTTCAATATCTTGTAAAGTTATTTCCTTGACAATCTTAATTGATTTTTCTTCATTCACGAAAGGATAATAAGTAAGAAAATAAAAGCCATAATCTGCTTGTGCTAAACTATTTTGTTTTTTCAAAGAAGCAATACCATCTAATATTTGTTTTCTTGCCTGCTCTAACCACTGCTCATTTGGTTTAAAGTTTTTCATTTGCAAAAGAGTATCTTGTAGCAATCTATCAAAATGCTGCGTATAACCTGACAAAGTTATAGTTAAACCATCATCATAAGAAATATCTCTACTTATTCCTGCTTTAATGGCTTGCGTTGTGATCTTACTTTGATCTAAACCAAACATAGAAAAAAGCATCGCTAATGCTGTGCTTTCTTTAATCTTTTTATCATTAATTTCTAAATTAAAAGGCAACTCAAATTCTAGATTAACCACAGCTTTTGGTTCTTTTAGAAAATAAAAACTATTCATTGCATAAATTTTCTCACCTTGATTTAACACTATTTGTTTAGGTTTTTTACGATTTTCTGTTTTGTTTAAAGAAAAATCAGTAGTTACATAAGGGTTCAAACTAGGCAACTGCATTTTAGGATTATTTTTAAAATCTAACCATTTACTTTTTTCTTCATTAGTTATTTTTCTTATTGAATAAGGAGCGTTTAAATGTGGCGTTTTTTTGTCTGTTTTCACATTTTCACTCACTAACAAAATACGAGCATTATCAAGCGTCATAGCCTCTAATTTTTCTTTTATTGCTTTTTTATCCATCGTGGTTATTTCAAAACTACTATTGATAACATTTTCCAAAGGATACATAAGCATTTTATCACTAATATTCTCTATAAAAGAGAGCGTTTTTTTGTGTTTTAAATGAGTAAATTCTCGATTGAGAATATCTTTCATTTCATTAAAATAACTTTCTTGAATGCCTTCTTTTTTCACTTTATCAATATATTCAAAAACCATAGAAATAATTTTATCTTTTTGCTCTAAACCTTTGTCAGTAAGCACCAAATTAAAGTTAAAAACTCCTGTATTTCTATTAATATTTGAATTACCATCTAGCGACATACCCAAAATTAATCCTTCTTTTACAAGATAATCAGATAAAGTATTATCAGTATTCCCTCCTAAAACACTGCTTAAATAACGATATGTTTTATGCTTAAATTTATCTTCATCATTAGGAAAATCAAAGCTAATATTCAACACTTTTATCGGATTGATAGGTTTATAAGATATAACAACGCTCTTATCTTGCTCACGATAAAGCGGTACATTTACCGTTGGTTTTTGCACATTTTTATTCTTCATCAAACCTAAGGTTTTCACTGCTAATTTTTGTAACTGTTCAATAGACTGATCTGAATATAATACTGCTTTGACTAAATTAGCAGAGTAATACTCTTTATGAAATTTTTGTAGTTCATCTTGCAATTTACTGTTTGGTTTATCAGATAAAGTTTCATTATTACCTGTTGAAAATTTAGTCATAGGGTGTTTAGGATTTGATGTTGCTAAATTAACACTAAATGTTAGACGAGCCTCGCTAGATTTACCTCGTACCATTTCAGCATTAACTGCATTGATTTCTTTTTTTGAATTTTTTTCTAATAATAAAGGCTCGGATAACGCATCCGCCAAGCGAGCAACGGCTTCATCAAAAGCATTATTATTTACCGATAAATAATAAGCAGTGCGAGATTTAGAAGTTGATGCGTTACGATGCCCACCATTTTTACTTAAAAAATCAGTTAATCCATTCGTTTGGGGAAATTTTTTAGATCCCATCAACGCCATATGTTCTAAATAATGAGCTAAACCTTGTTGAGAAATAGGATCTTCCATTGCTCCAACAGGCAAAATTGCAGACATTAACGATTTATTTGCTTTTGGATCTGAAATGAGCAATACCGTCATTTCATTGTCAAGTAAAATTGCTTGATAGGTTGCTGTATCACTAGGACTTTTTTTGATATTGTTAGCAATTATTTTAAAACCTACATTTTGTTGCTTTGCAATAGTAGCAACATTTTTGGTATTTTCACCTTCAAAACTTACCGCTTGCGAACAAACTCCTGTTGCGATAATTGCAGAAATAAGATAACTTACAAGTGATTTTTGCATCATATTCTCCTTTCAATTTAAAGATATTTTTCTTATGATTATCTATTACTAAAAAAGTTCATAAATTTTAACTAAATTTAACAAAAAAATGATATTTTTTCATTAAAACAATCGTTTAACACTTCAAAATAGTATATAATCCACTCCAAACTTTAATACTCATATGTTTGAGTGTTAAAATTTTATATTAGGTCAAATGTTATTATTTAAGTCATTTAATCAACAAAAGGTTGTTATATGAATAGTATTTTTTTATTATTTGGTGGTCTAGGCTTTATGGCATTAGGCTTCTTTATTTATTCAAAATTCATCGCTGAAAAAGTATTCAAACTTAGCGAAAATTTCAAAACCCCAGCTCACGAAATGCAAGATGGTATTGATTATGTGCCAACAAACAAATATGTACTTTGGGGACACCATTTTACATCAGTAGCAGGAGCGGCACCAATTATCGGACCTGCTATTGCAGTAATTTGGGGTTGGATTCCTGCTTTTGTATGGGTAGTTTTCGGTACAATCTTTATGGCAGGTGTTCACGATATGGCAGCAATTTGGGCATCAGTGCGTAATAAAGGTCAATCAATGGGAACGATCGTAGGTAAAGTAATCGGTGGTCGTGCAAGAGCATTGTTAATGATCGTTATTTTCTTATTACTTTTAATGGTAAATACTGCATTCGGTACTGTAATTGCTCGAATGATGGTAAATACGCCTTCTTCTGTATTACCTGTTTGGGGTGCATTAGTGGTTGCATTCATCATCGGACAGGCAATTTATCGCTTTAAATTATCACTTCCAATCGTATCAATTCTAGGGGTAATCGCATTATATGCGTTAATTTGGGCTGGTCCTCAATTTCCGATCGCTCTACCAAAAGAAATGCTTGGAATGAATAGCCTTGGCTGGTGGGTATTAATCCTATTCGCTTATGCAGCGATTGCTTCATTATTACCAGTTTGGATGTTGTTACAACCACGTGATTATATCAATGGTTTACAATTATTCATCGGTTTAGGTATTTTATATGTTTCAATCGTATTATTTGCTCCAGATGTTGTTGCACCAGCATTCAACGAAAATATGCCAAACAATACGCCGCCAATTATGCCATTATTGTTCGTAACTATTGCGTGTGGTGCGATTTCAGGCTTCCACGGTTTAGTGTCATCAGGTACAACTTCAAAACAAATTAACTGTGAAAAAGATATTCGTTTTGTGGGTTACTTTGGTGCAATGGGTGAAGGTATGCTTTCTCTTGGTGCAATCATCGCAGCAACCGCAGGTTTTGCGACACTTGCAGACTGGCAAGCTGTTTATACTGCTTTCGGTAAAGGTTCGATGTCAGCATTTATCAATGGTGGTGGTGAAATCATCAATCAAGGTGTGGGCATCAGTAAAGAAATTTCTGTAACAATGCTAACCGTAATGGCAGCACTATTTGCAGGAACTACAATGGATACTGGTGTTCGTCTGCAACGCTATATTGTACAAGAGTTTGGTGAAGTTTATAACCTTCCAGCTCTTAAAAATGGAACTGTTGCAACTTTAACTGCTGTTGGTATCTGTATTGGATTAGTATTCGGAACAGGCGGTAGCGATGGTGCGGGCGGTTTAACAATCTGGCCTTTATTCGGAACAACAAACCAATTAATGGCAGGTTTAACTCTAATGATCGTTTCAGTAATGTTATTACGCAAAGGCGTGAAAAGTTGGTACACCTTGTTACCAATGGCATTCTTGTTAATAATGACCGTTATGGCATTATTATTACAATTACAATCATTCTACGCACAAGGACAATGGTTATTATTAGTGCTTGATATTATTATTCTTGTTGCTTCTATTTTAGTATCACTTGAATGTGTTTCAGTGCTACGCCGTGAATGGCCAAGAAAAGAAGCGGTTAAATAATAATTAACATTAGCAAATTTACCAATTATAAGGGCGATAGCATTCGCCCTTATAAAATATTTAATTTTTGGGCGTAACAATACGCCCCTATTTTTAGGTAAATCAATGAATATTGCAAAATTTAAAGAAAAACTAACCGCTTTTTTTGAAGGGTTAGATGAATTTTATAACGCCCCCTACCGTCAAACGCTCGCTCGTGCTAATCGTGATGAAGCCGATCTTTTTATGATGATGTTATTTGCTGAAAGTTTAGGAATTGAAAATCCTGTTTCTTTTTACACTCTTGAATTACAACCTATTTTTTTAGAGGCTTTTCACGAATGGCATACGAGAATGGGGATTGAAAAATCACCTTTTGACAATTTTAGTTGTTGCTAAATTTTAATCAAAGAAAATTGAGAAAAAGAATGAAACTAATTGAACATTTATTACAAAAAAAAGTTATTTTTGTTGGCGGAAAAGGTGGCGTTGGAAAAACTACATCATCATCAGCACTTGCTGTGCATTTTGCCAACTTAAAACGCAAAACCTTAATTATTTCAACTGATCCAGCACACAGTTTAGGTGATGCCCTAGCGGTTAATTTAAGTCATCAATCTACAAAAATCAATGATTTTTTAGACGCTATTGAGCTTGATTCTCATCACATTGTTCATCAGCATTTTAAACAGGTTGAAAAAACATTATCACTTTATACAAAACCTGAAATGATGCCAAAAATGCGTGAATTTCTACGCCTTTCACATCACGCTCCAGGAGCAGAAGAAGCGGCAATGCTTGAAGCTATTTGTCAAACATTAGTTGATAATATTGAGCAATACGATCACATTATTTTTGACACAGCACCAACAGGGCATACTTTGCGATTACTAACTTTACCAGAGATGATGCAAGCGTGGACAGATGGACTTATTGCTCAACAAAAAAGACAAAAAAAATTGCGTGAAGCCGCTCAAAATTTTGATAAAGAGCGAAATTTTAATCCTTTTGTAGAAGAAAATAATAGATTTAGCGAGGCGACAAAAGCACTGCTTAAAAGACGAGAATTGTTTGCTCACGCACGAGATGTTTTACATAATGCTCAAAAATGTGCTGTGGTATTAGTGCTTATTCCTGAACATTTGCCTATTTTTGAAACCAAGCGAGCCTTAAAACAGCTAAAAGAAAGCAAACTTCCCGTACAAGGATTGATTGTCAATCAAGTTCTTAACCAAGATCAAAAAGATCATTTTTGGCAACAACGAGCAGATCGCCAACGAGAAATATTGCAAGAAATCGCATTATTAACCAAAGAGTATTCGCAATTATCAAATCTTTTTGTACCACTTAAAAGTGGTGATATTCGAGGTGTTAGAGCATTATCTGAGTTTTTTAGTGATATTTATTAAGAAATAACCTTAATAAATTGATACAAATAGCTTATAATATTTGTTACAAATTATACACAAAATTATCAAAATGAAATTAAACTTAACCCCCTATATTCGCTTAATGCGACTTGATAAACCTATAGGAACTTTATTACTCCTCTACCCTACTTTATGGGCTTTACTGTTAGCAAATAATGGATTTCCTAATTTTAACATTGCTCTTATTTTTATATTAGGGGTCATCATAATGCGTTCAGCAGGTTGTGTTATCAATGATTTTGCCGATCGTCATTTTGACGGTTTGGTAAAACGAACAAAAAACAGACCGCTTGCAACTGGTGAAATATCGGAAAAACAAGCAAAAATTTTATTTTTTGGCTTAGTTTTGATAGCTTTTCTCCTTGTTATACAACTTAACATAAAAACAATTCTGCTGTCGTTTATTGCCCTAGGGCTTGCAAGCATATATCCTTTTATGAAAAGATATATTTATATGCCACAAGCTGTGCTTGCACTTGCATTTTCTTTTTCAATTCCTATGGCGTTTACCGCACAAAATAGTTCAAATATAAGTGCTTGCATTTTACTCTTTTTAGCAAATGCCTGCTGGACAATAGCTTACGATACTCAATATGCAATGGTCGATCGTGATGATGATATAAAAATTGGTATAAAATCTAGTGCTATTTTATTTGCAGATTATGATTTAATGGCAATTTATACTTTACAAATATTAACTTTTTTACTCTTTATTGGCGTAGGATTAGTTGCTCATTTAAAAACAATTTATTTTATCATTATTTTTATAGCTAATGCTTTGTTTATTTATCAAGCAAAAATCACTCAAAAAAGAGAGCGAGATATGTGTTTTAAAGCATTTTTAAATAATAACTATGTAGGTTTAATCGTTTTATTAGCATTTTTCTTAAATTTTCTATGATTTTTTAATTTTTTTTTAATTTGCTTAAAAAACACTCTTTACTAATAAAAAGAAAACAAGTATAATTACCCCCTTAATAGAACTTGATGCAGAAAATTCTGCATTTTTTATTTTTAACTTTATTGGAATAAGTAATAATTATGTTAGAACAAGAATTGAACCAAAGCCCTTTTAAAGTAACAATGTTAAATCTTCAAGGACAACGTGTTGAGAAATCATTAAAAGAAAACTCACGTTTTGCCTTAAAAAATTTTTTAGCATCACTTGAAGATAAAGATCCTGATAATCTATATGAAATGTTTTTAGCTGAAGTTGAACAACCAATGCTTGATGTAGTAATGCAATACACTCGTGGTAATCAAACTCGTGCAGCAACTATGTTGGGTTTAAACCGTGGAACATTACGTAAAAAATTAAAAAAATATGGATTAGACTAATTTTCAGCAATAATTTCATAAAAGCTACTTTATTATACAAGACATTGATGTACTAAAATTTTGTAGATAAGGTAACTAAAAATAAATAAAGGGCTAACTTATTAAAAGTTAGCCCTTTTATTATATCTAATCTTCAATCAGTGAAATTACAAAATTTCTTCAATTACTTTTTTACCTTCATCACTCAACTCTAATAATGGTAAACGAATTGATGGTGAGCTAATAAGTCCTTGTTTAAAAGCAACCCATTTTACTGGCGTTGGATTTGGTTCAATAAATAATTTTTTATGAAAATCCATAAGAGAGTCATTTATGCGTTTTGCTTCGTCAATCTGACCGCTTAATGCAAGTTCACACATTTGAGCCATCTCTTGTGCTTTTACATTATTTGTTACTGAAATAACACCTTGACCACCTTGCACTATTGAGTCAAATCCTGTTGCATCATCACCGCTTAAAAAAATGAAATCATTACCTGCTAGCTCTTTTATTTTTGCTAAACGAGATAAATCACCAGTTGCCTCTTTAATACCAACAATATTATCAATTTTCGCAAGACGTGCTACCATTTCAGGTTGGATATCACTTACAGTGCGAGATGGAACATTGTATAAAATCACTGGAAGTTTCGTGCTTTGTGCAATAGTTTTATAATGTTGATAAAGTCCTTCTTGCGTTGGCTTATTATAATAAGGAGCAACACTTAAAAAGCCCACAACACCTTCATTTTCTAATGATTTACAGGTGTTTATCGCACTTGCCGTACAGTTTGAGCCAGCACCAGCTATAATAGGAATACGCCCTTTAGCAAACTCAACACACTTTTTCACAACTTCAATATGCTCTGCTATCGGTAACGTTGGAGACTCACCTGTCGTACCAACAGCAACAATTGCGTGAGTTCCTGCTTTGATATGATGTTCAACTAAATTTTTAAGTGAATCATAATCAACCTTACCATCAATCATTGGTGTAATTAACGCTACAATGCTGCCGTGAAAAAGTGGTAATTTCATAATCTATCCTTATTTTTGAGCCATTAAACTTTCAATATCTTCAATTTCTTTTGGACAACAAGAAGTCAAATCTTTATGACCATTTTCTGTGACCAAAATATTATCTTCAATACGCACACCAATGCCTTTATATTGCTCTGGTACATCTAAATTTTCACTAATGTAAATACCTGGCTCAATAGTAAACACCATTCCAGCTTCAAGTGGACGCTCTCTATTACCATTACGTCCAATGTTACCAACATCGTGCACATCAAGACCTAAACTGTGTCCTAAACCGTGCATATAAACCTGTAAATAAGCTTTTTCTTCAATAAGTTTATCAACATCACCTTTAAATACACCAAGCTCAACAAGTCCTTTCATCATTTCTTTTACGTAATAATTATTAAGCTCCATCATTGAAACTCCAGGTCTTACCATTTCAATAATTTCTTTTTGAACTTTTAAAACAATATTATAAATTTCTTTTTGTGCTTGAGTAAACTTACCATTTACTGGGAATGTTCTCGTAATATCTGCCGCATAGTAGTCAAATTCACAACCAGCATCAATTAACAAGAGATCACCATCATTTAAGATTTGATCATTTTCACTATAATGCAAAATACAAGCATTATTACCACCTGCTACAATTGAATTATAAGCAGCAAAACGGCTTCCGTGTCGAGAGTATTCATATTGAATTTCACCCTCAATTTCTGTCTCTGTTCTATTTGGACGAGTTTCTTTCATTGCTCGAATATGAGCCATTGATGCAATAAAACACGATTTTTGCATCATTTCTACTTCTGCTTCATCTTTTTTAAGACGCATCTCTGAAATAATATCATACCAAGAAACACTTTCTTCAAAAACTTTCGCAACAATCTCATCGCCCCATTCTTGAATTCCTTTAGCATAATAGCAAGTATTTATTTCTGCTGTTTCATCAGGAAATACTAACCCAATATGCTCAATATCATAAGCTTTATCAATATCAAGAGTAGAAGGTGCTGCATCGATACCTAAACGACGACCATTCCACGTCTCCATAAGCGGATCTTTTTTTCGTAAAAAAAGCACACTCTTATTTTTACCATTTTTCTTAATTAAAAGAAGAGCTGACTGTGGCTCATTAAAACCTGTTAAATACCAAAAATAGCTATCAGGACGGAAAAGATATTCACAGTCATTATTACGACGCTTTTCTGTTTCAGTAAACACAATCAAAGCACTGTTATCTTCCATTTGTGCAAATACTTTGTCACGACGAGCTTTAAAATGTGAAATTTCAAGACCTTTTTTTTCTGTTAAATCCATAATTACTTCCTTATTGATCTATAATTGAATAATACTATCTCTTATTTTCTCACCTTTACAATCATTTTCATAGTGTTTTTTAAAACTATTTTAAATTTTATTAAAAATAATTCCTATATTAAAAAATAAGACTCCAATAATCTTTATTGATATAGCATAAAAAATAACTCCTTTTAGTTTTAATTTATCTTTTTTTCAAAATTTTTATTGCCTTTAAAAAAAATGCTTGATATCTTATAAAAATAAGTGAAGAATATAACAGTCTTTAACAAATAAACATAATTTATAATACTTTCAAATTTCACAAGGGTAAGCAATGAGTAAATATTTGGTGATTGTAGAATCACCTGCAAAAGCAAAAACTATTAATAAATATTTAGGTAAAGATTTTATTGTAAAATCAAGTGTTGGGCATATAAGAGATTTACCCAAAACAGGAACTAGCAATGGAGAACGTGCTAAAGCGATATCTTTAAAAGGAAAATCTGAAGCAGAAAAGCAAAAAATAAAAAAACAAAAGGAACAAGCTGCTTTAGTCAAAAGAATGGGAATAGATCCTTTTAATGACTGGAAGGCACAATATCATATTATTCCAGGTAAAGAAAAAATTGTAAAAGAATTAAAATCTCTTGCTAAAAAAGCAGAACATATCTATCTAGCAACCGACTTGGATAGAGAAGGGGAAGCTATCGCTTGGCATTTACAAGAGGTTATCGGCTCAAAAAAAGAAAATTATTCTCGTGTGGTATTTAATGAGATTACCAAAAATGCTATCACTAAAGCATTCGAAAACCCAACAGAGCTTAATATTGATAGTGTAAATGCTCAACAAACGAGACGTTTTTTAGATCGCATTGTAGGTTTTATGGTTTCACCTTTACTTTGGAAAAAAGTGGCACGTGGGCTTTCAGCAGGGCGTGTTCAATCAGTTGCCGTAAAACTTTTAGTTGAGCGAGAGAGAGAAATAAAGGCGTTTAATCCCATTGAGTACTGGGAAGTTCAAACTGAAAACAAATCAGGAAAGAAAAAAATCACTCTTGATCTTACTCATCATAAGGGTAAAAAAATAACGATCAATAATGAAGAGCAAGCGGTTAAAATTCAACAAGATTTAACAACATCTTCTTTTATTGTTAATGAGGTTGAAACTAAACCAACTGTTTCTCGAGCAAAACCGCCTTTTATTACTTCAACATTACAACAAAGTGCAAGTAGTTCTCTTGGCTTTGGCGTGAAAAAAACAATGATGCTTGCTCAAAGACTCTACGAAGCAGGTTTTATTACCTATATGCGTACGGATTCAACCAATTTAAGCTCTGATGCCTTAACAATGGTTCGTAATTTTATTAGCAATCAATATGGTGATAAATATCTACCTAAAAAACCAAAATTTTACTCATCTAAACAAAATGCACAGGAAGCTCACGAAGCTATTCGTCCATCAAATATTGATATCACAGGAAAAGATCTTAAAGGTATCGATCGTGATGGTGTTCGTTTATATCAACTTATTTATAACCGCTTTGTTGCTTGTCAAATGAATGATGCACTCTTTAATTCAACTTCAATTAACGTAAAAGCTCAAGATTATGAACTTAAAGCAAAAGGCAGAGTATTAGTGTTTGATGGTTGGACAAAAGTTCTAGGTGCAGATAATAAAGATGAAATCTTACCAGAGGTAAAAGTTGGTGAAATTTTAGCCTTACAAGCGGTTAATCCATCGCAACATTTTACCAAACCACCAACACGTTTTAGTGAAGCAACTCTTGTTAAAGAGCTTGAAAAACGAGCAATTGGTCGCCCATCAACCTACGCAAGTATTATTTCAACCATTCAAGATCGTGGTTATGTTCGCCTTGAAAACAAACGCTTTTATGCAGAGAAAATGGGAGAAATCGTAACTGATAGATTAAACCAATCTTTTGCTGCACTAATGGATTATGATTTTACTGCGACAATGGAACAAAGCCTTGATGATATTGCCAAAGGTGAAAAAATTTGGAAAGATCAGCTCAATGTATTTTTTAATGGTTTTGAAAAATCATTAGAAATTGCTGCAAAAGATGAAAGTGATGGCGGTATGGCTCAAAATCATCTTGTTGAAACAGAGATTCACTGCCCTGATTGTTCTCGAAATATGGCTATTCGCACCGCACAAACAGGAGTGTTTTTAGGCTGTAGTGGCTATGCACTACCAGTAAAAGAACGTTGTAAAAAAACTCTAAATCTTATTCCTGAGGAAAATATTGTAAATTTATTAGATGAAACTGATGATTTAAGAAGTCGTAAACGTTGCCCTATTTGTGAAATGGCTATGGATAGTTATCTTGTTGATAGTGACCAAAAACTACATATTTGTGGTAATAATCCTAATTGTAGTGGTGTGATAGTTGAACAAGGCAATTTTAAGATTAAAGGATACGATGGCCCTGTAATTGAGTGTGACAAGTGTGATGGAGAAATGCAATTAAAAGATGGTCGTTTTGGACCTTATATGGCTTGTAATGATTGTTCTAACACTCGTAAAATATTAAAAAATGGTGACGTTGCTCCCCCAAGAGAAGATCCTATTGCACTTCCTGAAATAAAATGTGAAAAATCAGATGCTTATTTTGTATTACGTGATGGTGCTAGTGGTATTTTTATGGCTGCACACAATTTCCCAAAATCTCGTGAATCAAGAAGTCCAAAAGTAAAAGAGCTTGTGGAATTTAAAGATCGCCTTCATTCAAAATGGCTTTATTTAACAAAAGCACCAGTAACTGATCCTGATGGTAATGATGCTGTCGTTCGTTTTTCAAGAAAAATGAAAAAACAATATATTACATCTGAAAAAAATGGTAAAGCTACTAAATGGATCTTAGATTATATTGATGATCAATGGAAAGAGAGAAAAAAATAAAAATATTTTGAACTTTTATAAAATGCTTATGTCTTAATAATACATTTCATAAATGTTCTCCTTTTTAACCCGCTTCGGCGGGATTTTTTATGTCTATTTAATCTAAATCATTGATAATATCAATGGCATCACTTAATTTTTTCACGCCGTAAACTTTCATATCTCCTATTGCTTTCTTTGGCATATTACCAAAAGGAACAATAGCTTTTTTAAAACCGTGTTTGTAAGCTTCACTAATTCTTTCAACACCAGATGGTACAGGGCGAATCTCTCCTGCAAGCCCAACTTCACCAAAAATAACTAAATCAAGTGGCAGTGGTTTGTTTCTAAAACTTGAAATAATGGCTAAAATCAAAGCTAAATCACCGCTTGTCTCCGCAACCTTAACGCCTCCTACCACATTCACAAATACATCTTGATCACTCATTAAAAGCCCACCGTGGCGATGAAGAACGGCTAATAATAATGCAAGTCGGTTGTGTTCAAGACCAACGGTAATTCTTCGCGGATTTGCCAGCATAGAGTGATCGACCAATGCCTGAATTTCAACCAATAAAGGGCGAGTTCCTTCCCAAAGCACCATCACACTACTGCCAGCCATCTGCTCTTGCCCACGAGTTAAAAAAATAGCTGATGGATTTTTCACCTCTTTTAAACCATTTTCAAGCATTGCAAAAACACCTAATTCATTAACCGCTCCAAAGCGATTTTTATTGCATCGTAAGGTTCTAAAACGAGAATCACTCTCCCCTTCAAGTAATATTGAGCAGTCAATACAATGCTCTAATACCTTTGGCCCTGCCAATGTTCCATCTTTGGTAACGTGCCCTACCATAATCACGGTTACTTGGTTTGTTTTTGCATAGCGAGTTAAAAATGCGGCACACTCTCGCACCTGAGAAACACTCCCAGGTGATGATGAAATATCGCTTAGGTGCATAACTTGAATAGAGTCAATAACCATAACTTTAGGCTTTAATTCATCAGCTAAATTACAAATATTTTCAACTGATGTTTCTGACAGTACATTTAATTTATCGGTTTCTAAATTAAGCCTTTTAGCACGCATCGCCACTTGTTGTAGTGATTCTTCACCTGTTACATAAAGGGTTGTTTGTGTTTTTGCTAATAAACACATTGTTTGTAAAAGTAACGTTGATTTTCCAGCTCCTGGGTGTCCTCCAATTAAAATAGCACTGCCACTTACCAAGCCACCACCTAGCACACGATCAAACTCATTAAATCCGCTAGATGTTCTTGGTAATTGTTCTAAACTTATTTCACTTAATTTTTGTACTTTGCTTGTCGTTGCTCCCGCATAACCCATTCTAACCGAAGATGATACTTTAACAGGTGCAAGACGAATTTCACTAATGGTATTCCACGCATTACAAGCATTGCATTTTCCTGCCCAGCGTGAATATTCCGCCCCACAATCATTACAAACATATGCTGTTTTTGGTACTTTTGCCATATTTATTATCCTTTAGAAAATTTTTATTATTGTAACACAAGCTGTCTAAAAAAACAGTGTTTTTAAATTGCTACTATTTTCTTTTCCGATATTGATCGCATTTCATAATCTGCAATATGATTTTTAACTTCAAAAAAGCAACAATAAGCTGTTTTTAACAAAATAAGGAAACTATGAAACTCATAAATATTCGTAAATATCAAAATGCTTTTACTCTCATTGAGCTAATGATTGTAATTGCTATCATTGCCATTTTAGCAACTATCGCCATTCCAGCTTACAGTAACTACACAAAAAAAGCAGCATTAAGTGAACTTTTAAATGCAGGATCACCTTATAAAACAGATATTGAAATTTGTGTTTATAATCAAGGTGCATTAACTAACTGCAACGCAGGCTCTAACGGTGTGGCACAAAATAAAACAGAATCAACTAATGAAAAATACTTAAAATCCGTTTCGGTAAGTGCTGGTGTTATTACCGTTTCAGGAAAAGGATCTCTTGATGGTTACAGTTATACCCTAACACCTACACAAAATAGCAATTCTTTAAGTTGGGCTGCAAATTGTTCAGGTAGTGATTTAAGCATTTATCCAAGTGGTTTTTGCACAAACTAAATTATAGAAGGTTTCTATGCAAGCAGTAAAACAATATCAAATTTTTGATGTTAAAAATAATATAACTCATTTGATAAGCCTTGATCAGTGGCAAGAAAATATTAAACACAAAGATATTTTACTACGTTACTTTGCAATGCCTATTAAAACACAAGATAATACTTTACTGCTTGCTATTGATGATGAAAAAAATATTGCAGCTATTGAAGCATTTTCTTTTATTAACTGTCTTGAAATTACTCCCGTATTAGTTAAAACAAATGAATTAAAATTTTTACTTGAAAAACTAACACCAAACAAACTATTAAATGATGTTGAAGAAGATAGTTATGATACTGAATTATATAATCAAGAGCATCTATTAGATAGAAGCGATCCGCTCATCAATACCCTTGATGAAATTTTCATTTATAGTTTAAAACATAATGTCAGTGATATTCATATTGAACCTCAAGAAAATGAAACAATTATTCGTTTACGCATAGATGGAATGTTACAAAACTACCAAAGTTTTACAAAAACATTCGCCAAACGGCTAATTTCTCGTATAAAAATGCTTGCTAAACTAGATATCAGTGAGATACGATTAAGCCAAGATGGACAGTTTACTTTTAAAACAGTATTAAATGATCACCTTGATTTTCGAGTATCAACCCTTGCTTGCTATTACGGTGAAAAAATTGTGTTAAGATTACAAAAGAATGGAGGAATTCGTCATAATTTTACCGATTTAGGATTCAATCATCAGCAGGAACAAGTTTTTAAAAATGCTTTAAATCAAAGTCAAGGGCTTATTTTAGTAACTGGGCCTACAGGAAGTGGAAAAAGCATTACTTTGTATAGTGGATTAAATTATATCAATGATGGAACTCAAAATATAATGACCGCCGAAGATCCCATAGAGATAAACTTACAAGGAATAACCCAAGCACAAGTTAATGAACATTTAGGAATTGATTTTGCATCTCTTATCCGCAGTTTTCTACGACAAGATCCTGATGTTATAATGGTTGGTGAAATTAGAGATCGTCAAAGTGCTAAAATGGCTATCAATGCAGCTCAAACAGGACACCTCGTTCTTGCAACTTTGCATACTAACAATGCGTTAAGTGCTATCGATCGCTTAAAACAATTTGGCATTGAAGATTTTGAAATTGAATCTACTCTTTTGCTTTCTCTTGCTCAAAGACTTTTAAGAAAAACGTGTAACCATTGTTTAGGAACAAGCTGCGAACACTGTTTTAATGGCTATAAAGGTCGTATTGGTACATTTCAAATCGCCTGCAAAAAAGATGATTTTTTTAACCGCTTAAATTGCGAGCTTGATTTTCCTTCCCTTTATCACAGTGCCTTAGAAAAACATCAACAAGGTCTTTGTGATTTAAAAGAAATTTACCGAGTTGTTGGTTATGAATAAATGTTATCAATTTAGAGCAAAGAATGCTTTTAATAGAAAAGTAAAAAGTACTATTATTGCCAAAAACAAAAGTGATGCTTTTGAGAAAATCTATCAACAAGAATATGATAACATCAAAATATCACGACAATTTCAAACATTTTCCAAGATCAAAGAAAATGAAATAAATATTTTTTTAAATTATTTTGCATCTCTTTTAGCGGTAAAAATTCCTTTAAAAAATACCATTACCATTTTAAAAAATCAGCAGAAAAATATTAAGCTATTTAACTGGATTGAAAACATAGAAACAGATTTACACAGTGGTTTTTCTCTTTCTCAATCACTGAAAAATAATCAGCTTTTCATAACATATCAAGAAATTTTGATGATTGAAATTGCTGAAAAAAGTGGTAATCTTGATCTTGTTTTACAAAAAATTGCAAAAAACAGAGACAATCAAACCGCTTTACGGAAAAAGATTAAAAAAATATTATTTTATCCTGTATTTATTTTAGTAATTTCTCTTACTCTTTCATTATTGCTACTACTTTTTATTGTGCCTGTTTTTTCTGATATTTATCAAGATCCAAGCAAACTACCTTTGATTACTAAATCGTTAATTTTAATAGCTAATATAATTCATAATCATTGGATTGTACTTTGTTTAATCACTATTATGGGTGTCTTCTTTATCAAATATCTTTACCAACAAACAACTATGTTTAAACGAATATTGATGAAAGTTATTAGCATAATTCCAAATATAAAAAATATTATAGTAACTAATCGTAGCGTATTTTTTTGTGAATATTTAAGTTTAATGTTAAATTCTAAAGTGAGTTTTACTAATGCTATTGCTACTTTTTTAAATAAAGATGACTTTGATAAAGATTTTCAAATTCAAATCAATATTATTCTTGAAAGTTTAGAGCGTGGTATTAGTTTTTCAAAATCAATTGATGAGACTATTTTAGGATACGATCTCATCACTATTGCTGAAATTGCCGATCAAACTAATAGTCACGCAACTATGCTAAAACAATACGCCACAGAAAAAAGTGAAAAACTTCATTATCAAATCGATCTATTATCACAAATTTTAGAACCTCTTCTAATGGTAATTATTGGTTCCCTTATAGGATTTATTCTCATTGGACTTTATATGCCAATTTTTAATCTTGGAAGTAATTTTTAATGCAAGCGGTTATATCTTCTTTTATATTTGCAATGTTAGGATTTTATGGTAAATATCATATTGAACATTTTGCCACTCACCTTAAAAGAAATATTTTTGAAGATTTTAATGCTATCTGTCCAAATCAAATAAATTTTAAAAAACTACAAAACAATACTACTTTTGTTAATAAAAGAATGAAGTTTTTTGTGTTTTTTGAAATAATTATCACCGCTATTCCTTTTATTTTTTATCATCAAAATCAGGAAGTTTGGTTTATTTTAGCTCTTTTAGTATATTTAAGTTTTCTCGATATTCATTATTTGCTTACTGATATAAGAGCTATCATTATCATACTCACCTGCTCTTTATTTCATCTTATCAATAATTCTGTTTTAGAAATAGATTTGTATCTAATGAGTACTTTTATATCAATAATATTTATCATAATAAATAGTTTTTATGAACAAATATTTAGAAAAACCTTAATAGGACAAGGCGATCTCTTATTACTCACCGCACTATCACCACTATTATCATTTGATAATTTTATCTTACTCATACTTATTTCTTGCATAATAGGAATTGCTATTTACATCATTTTAAGAGTAAAATTAGGAAATAACATAACCAAAATTGCTTTTATACCGAGTATTAGCTTGGCACTAGCAATACTTTTTATAACAATACTATGAAAAAAATTATTGGACTTACAGGCTCTATCGCAAGTGGTAAAAGTACCATTGCAAAACTTTTTCAAGCATTAGGGGCAACTATTATTGATGCTGATCATATTGCAAAAACTATTGTTGAGCCTAACAGCTATTGTTTTCAAGAAATTCATAAAAGATATCAAGGTCGTTTCACTGATTTAACGCAAGGATTAGATCGCAAAGCATTACGAAAATTTATTTTTAATAATCTTGATGAAAAAAAATGGCTTGAAGATATTACTCATCAACAAATTTTACTGCAAATGCAATCTCTTAGTGAACAAGCAACTACCAACTATGTTATTTGGGACGTTCCTTTACTTTTTGAAGTCAAGTGGGATAAATTCTGTGATCGTACTTTAATCGTTTATGTTGATCCACAAACACAAATTGAGCGTCTTATAAGTCGAGATAATATTGATAAAAACTTAGCACTAAAAATGATTGACTCTCAAATGAGCTGTGATCAAAAAGCAGAACTTGCCGATGATCTTATTGACAATAGTTTAAGTTTAAATGAAAACCTTGATAACTTAAAACAACAAATAGCCAAACTTCACGATTTTTATACAAAAATGTAATATTATTTAAAAAAAGTTCCGCTTAAAAATTGTATAAAATCACTACAATATATTAAAAAACAATGTTATAATTCATATCTTTAGCAAAAATATATTAAATATTATGACACAAGAATTAAACACATTTTTAATGGAAACTTTAGCTGATTTTAAAGCTCAAGATATTACCTTAATTGATGTAACTGAAAAATCATCTATTACTGATGCTATGATTATTTGCACAGCAACCTCATCTCGCCACGTAGCGTCAATTGCTGATAACCTTATCGCAGCTGGAAAACAATCTGGTTTTGAAAGTTTTGGTGAAGAAGGTATTGCTGTTGCTGATTGGGTTGTTGTCGATTTTGGTCAAGCAATGGTGCATATTATGCAATCAGATGCACGCGAACTTTATCAATTAGAAAAACTTTGGGCTTAAATTAGATAATGAAAATTTATTTAATTGCTGTCGGTACAAAAATGCCCAAATGGGTAACCGAAGGCTTTGTTGAATATCAAAGACGTTTTCCTAAAGATTTAGGTTTAGAGCTTATTGAAATCCCTGCTGGTAAGCGGTCAAAAAATGCTGATATTTTGCGAATTTTAGATGCAGAAGGGACTCAAATGCTAAGCCATTGCGATAAAAAAAGAATTGTAACTTTAGATATTCCAGGAAAAAAATACGATACTCCAACCCTTTGTAAACGCCTTGTCGCGTGGCAAAATGATGGCCGTGATGTTGCTATTTTAATTGGTGGACCTGAAGGATTATCGCAAGAATGTAAAAATGCTACCGAAGAATCTTGGTCTCTTTCAGCTCTAACAATGCCTCATCCGCTTGTTAGAATTGTGGCTGCCGAGGCCTTATATCGTGCTTATTCATTAAGTATAAATCATCCTTATCATCGTGAATAAAACTTATGGACAAAGTTTCAGGTAAAACTCATAATAGTGTTATTGCAAGACAATTTGCTCGTCGAGCTTTAATTGCTTTTATTTTTGTTTTTATAGGTTTTATCATTTTGTGTATGAATATTTATTATTTACAAATCAAAAATTTTAATAAATACCAAACGCAAAGTGATAGTAACAGAATAAAAGTATTACCTGTTGTTCCTTCTAGAGGACTTATTTTAGATCGCAATGGAAAAGTATTAGCAAAAAATATTCTTCATTGGGGGCTTTATATCGTCCCTGAAAAAGTTGAAAATTTACAAAAAAGTTTTAATGAAATTAAAAACTTAATAGGCTTAAATGAAAAAGAAATAGAGAAATTTAAAGAGCTTCGAAAAAATGCTACTCGATATAGTCCAATACTCTTAAAAGAAAATTTAAGTGAGCAACAAATTGCTATTTTTTCAGTAAATAAGCATAAATTTAATCATATTGAAGTACAACCTTATTTTAAAAGATACTATCCTTTCGGTGAAGCTTTTACACATATTCTTGGTTATGTAGGAAAAATCAATGATAAAGACTACAAAAAACTTGAAAAAGAAAATTTAACAAGAGAATATAGTGGAATGCACAGTATTGGAAAACTTGGTATTGAAAAGTTTTACGAACCATATTTACACGGCAAAATTGGTTTTCAAGAAGTTGAAGTTAATAGTCGTGGAAAAGTTGTAAGAAACTTAACCAATCAAGCTGCAAAACCTGGTGAAAATATTCATTTAACCATAGATTCTGATCTACAACAATTTATATTCGATCTTCTTCATAATCAAAAGGGGGCTGTTGTTGTTTTAAATGCTAAAGATAGTAGCATACTTGCTATGGTTTCAACGCCTTCTTATAATAATAATCTTTTTATTGATGGTATCTCATCAAAACAATATACTACTTTACTGCGTGATTTCAACACGCCATTAGTTGCTCGTGCCGTGCAAGGAATTTATCCTCCTGCTTCAACAGTTAAACCATTTATGGGAATTGCAGCCCTAACAGAAGGTGTTATTACTGAAAATACAACTATATTTGATCCAGGTTATTGGATTATTCCAAATTCACTTACGAATGCAAAATCAAAAACAAAATTTAGAGACTGGAAACGTTGGGGACACGGCGAAACTAACTTAAATAAAGCAATAATGGAATCATCTGATACTTATTTTTACGATCTTGCTTATAATCTTAGTATTGATAGAATGTATCCTTGGATGAGTAAATTTGGATTTGGAAAAAAAACTGGAATTGATATTGGCGAGGAATATTCTGCATTAATGCCTTCACGTGATTGGAAATTAAAAACAAGAAAAGCACCGTGGATACCAGGTGATACCGTCAATGCAGGAATTGGGCAAGGTTTTTGGTCTGCAACTCCCTTACAATTAGCAAAAGCAACTGCTATTTTAGTTAATAACGGTAAAGTTAATACTCCTCATTTTCTACAAAAAATTGTAGGAAAAGATAATATTGAAACTTTTTATGAAGATAAGCTTCCTTTTGCCGATATTACCAATGTAAGAAAAGAGCATTGGAATGCCATAAAAACAGGAATGTATAATGTTGCTCACGGCAGAACGGGAACAGCTCGTAAAATTTTCGCAAACTCTCCTTATAAAGTTGGAGGAAAAACAGGAACAGCTCAGGTTATCGGTATAGCTCAAGATCAAGAGTATGATGCAGATAATATAAAAAAAGAATGGCAAGATCACGCTCTTTTCATAGGATTTGCTCCATTTGAAAATCCAAAAGTAGTTGTTTCCGTTATTCTTGAAAATGCGGGGGGAGGAAGCTCTAATGCTGCTCCTATTGCAAAAGAAGTTTTTGATTATGTTTTATTATATTCAAAAATTTTTAAATCAAAAACTCGTGGAGAATAATCAATGATTCATTTTTTTAAAAATAAATTAAAAAAAATAGATGTATCATTACTTGTTGGTCTATTATTAGTAAGTATTTATGGGATTATTCTTGTAATAAGTGCTTCTAATAGTAACTCTCATCTTGTATATTCAAAGATTATTCAAGTTATTATTGGTTTTTCTGTTTTTTTTACACTAGCTCTCATTCCAACACGATTCTATGAGAAAATTGCACCATTATTATACATTATTAGCATTGTATTACTGTTATTAGTTGATATTACTGGGGATATTTCAAAAGGTGCTCAACGATGGCTTAATCTTGGATTTATAAGATTTCAGCCATCTGAAATAACCAAATTTGCAACACCTTTAATGATAGCTTATTATCTAGGAAATAGACCTCTTCCTCCAAGTTTAAAAGATTCATTTATTGCTTTAACCCTTATTATTGTTCCAACATTATTGGTATTAGTCCAACCTGATTTAGGAACTGCTGTTTTAGTATTCAGCTCAGGTTTTTTGGCACTCTATTTAGCTGGACTAATGTGGAAAGTTATAGGATTTGGAGCTATTAGTGCTGCTATACTCGCCCCTGTTATGTGGCTCTTTACTATGCACGATTATCAAAAACAACGTGTCCTTACTTTTTTAAACCCTGAAAGTGATCCTCTTGGCAGTGGCTATCATATCATTCAATCAAAAATTGCTATTGGATCGGGTGGTTTTTATGGCAAAGGATACTTTTTAGGTACTCAATCTCAACTTGAATTTTTGCCTGAGCCACATACTGATTTTATTTTTGCAGTACTTGGTGAAGAACTTGGTTTAGTTGGTATTTTAATGTTATTATTCTTGTATTTCATCATTATTACTCGTTGTATTTTTATTGGTGCTAATGCAAATACTAATTTTGGTAGAATTATATCTGGAACTACTGGATTTTTGTTTTTTATTTATATCTTTGTTAATATTGGTATGGTAAGTGGTATTATGCCTGTTGTTGGTGTTCCTTTACCTCTTGTTAGCTATGGTGGCTCTTCCTTTGTTACACTTATGGCTACCTTTGGTATTGTAATGTCTGTTAAAATTCATCAGAATCTTAATAAGCAAAAAAGCCCCTACCATTAAGGATTAATTATTATGTTAAAAAATTTATTAATTTCGTTTTTAATACTAAATTGTGTTTACTGCTATGCTTCTGAACTAAAAATTGCAGGAGCTAGCTTAAAATACAACACCTTAAATGATCGTATTAGAACTTATAAAGTTAAAGGTAAAAGTTATACAACACTAAACAAAGAACAAAGTATTCATTATGAAAAAATAGGTATCGCCTCATACTATGCAGGACAATTTAATGGCAGAAAAACGGCAAATGGTGAAATTTTTTCAGAATATGAATATACGGCTGCTCATAAAACGTTAGCATTGGGAACTTTTGCTCTTGTTACTAATCTAAACAATGGAAGAAAAATAATAGTACGTATAAATGATAGAGGTCCTTATCATTCATCTCGTATTATCGATCTTTCTAAAAGTTCAGCTCGTTATCTTGGAATGCTTAAAAAAGGTATTGCAAAAGTTAAGGTTGAAGCCTTTATTATTGATAGAGATGGTTATTATCAAGGAAAAGCGGTTAAAAGTTTAGAAAAAATCGCAAAAAAACAAGGTGTTACATTAAAAACACATCCTCTTGATTATAAACCGCCATTTCCAATTAGTGGAAATTTTTTAAAAGTTGAAAAATTAAAGACAAAAACGCAAGCATCAGAGCTTGCTAGAAAAATAATAGCTCGAACTAATATAGTAAAAAATGGAAATTTCTACGATCTCATTGTTGAAATTGCACATAAAAATGAAATTAATGGGATTAAAAAAATATTGCAAGTTTTTACGCATAATAAGATTATAAGCTATAATATAGATATAAAATCTGCTTTTAAAAAATCTTGGCATTTAAAAATTAGTAACTTAAATTATCAGGAGGCTTATAAACTGTCAAAAGTAGTAAAACCTTTGACAAAAATAGTTAAAAATAATTATTCTTATGATTTATTAATTTTACTTAATAAAAAAGAAGATGAAAATAAAGTTAAAAAACAACTATTGTTTTTTACACGCAAAAATATTACATTAATTTCACCTAAATAAATTCAATAAGGAGCAACTATAATGAAAATATTTAAGGGTCTAGCTATATCTTTATGTGCAATTCTTTGTACAGGACAAGTAATGGCTACCAAAAAAGAACCAAATTTAGTAGCAGTTCCACCTAAAATCAATGCTGACACCTATATTCTCATTGATGCAAATTCGGGACAAGAACTAACATCTCACAATCCTCACTATCGTCATCATCCTGCATCTCTTACTAAAATGATGACAAGCTATGTTGTAGCTGCCGCTATTAAACAAAATAGAGTTTCAAATGAAGATTTAGTTTCTATTTCTGAAAATGCTTGGGCTAAAAATTTCAAAGGCTCATCAGTAATGTTTTTAGAAGTTGGTAAACGTGTTCCTTTATATGATATTCAACGTGGAATTATCATTTCATCTGGAAATGATGCAAGTGTTGCAGCAGCAGAGCATATTGCTGGAAATACTGATGCTTTTGTTGATTTAATGAATCAATATGTGAAGTTTTTCGGTCTTAAAAATACCCATTTCACAACGGTACACGGTCTTGATGATCCAAACCAATATTCAACTGCTTATGATTTAGCAATAATAGCTAAACATCTTATTCAGGATATGCCTGAAGAATATGTTATCTATCGAGAAAAAGAGTTTTTCTTTAATAATATAAGACAATCAAATCGAAACAAATTATTATGGAGTAAAGATCTTAATGTTGATGGTGTAAAAACAGGTCACACCGATGGAGCTGGTTACAATCTCGTTTCATCTGCAACACAAGATGGTATGCGTTTAATAGCTGTGGTTTTAGGCACTCCTTCTGCTCGTGCTAGAGTTGAAGAAAGTCATAAACTATTAAAATGGGGTTTTGCTAATTTTGAAAATAAAAAAGTATTAAATAAAGATCAAATTGTAGCAAAAACCTCTGTTTACTATGGTGAAGATAAGAGTGTTGGGGTTGGGGTTGATAAAGACTATTACTTAACATTTAATAAAGGGCAAGAGAAAAAGGTTAAATCAAAAATTTATTGGCATCAAGAAAATTTACAAGCTCCCTTAACAAAAGGACAACTTGTTGGTGAAATTGTTTATTTTGATAATAATAAAGAAATTGCTCGTATTCCTTTAAAAGTTATGAAAAATGTTAATGCATCTGGTTATTTTGGAAGAATGTTTGACTCTATTATTTTGACAGTAAAAGGTTGGTTTTCTTAATGATAGATCAAAATATTGATGTTAGTACGCTAACCAATGAACAAAAGGCTGAATATTTTAAAGCTTTAAAAGGTATTAAGCCTAAAAAAAGAAAGCAAAAAAAAGATCCTAATGCTCCTTTTGTTCGTGAAAAACTAACACTTCCAGATGGTCATAATAAACTATTACTTCACTCGTGCTGTGCTCCTTGTTCAGGTGAAGTAATGGAGGCAATTTTTGCCTCTAGAATTGAATTTACTATTTATTTTTACAATCCTAATATTCACCCTTTAAAAGAATATTTAATTCGTAAAGAAGAGAATATTAGATTTGCTCAAAAATGGGGAATTCCTTTTATTGATGCTGATTACGATCGTAAGGAATGGTTTGAACGTGCAAAAGGAATGGAGTACGAACCAGAACGTGGAATTCGCTGTACTATGTGTTTTGATATGCGTTTTGAAAGAGCCGCTGAATATGCTCATAATAACGGATTCCCTGTCTTTACTAGCTCTTTAGGAATATCCCGCTGGAAAGATATGAATCAAATTAACGGCTGTGGATACCGAGCCGCTGAAAAATATGATGATCTTATTTATTGGGATTACAACTGGCGTAAAGGTGGTGGCTCAAAACGTATGATTGACATTAGTAAAAGGGAACGTTTTTATCAGCAAGAATATTGTGGCTGTGTTTATTCACTTCGCGACACTAACGCTCACCGAATTGCAAGCGGTCGAAATAAAATAGAAATTGGCACCCTTTATTATAGTGCTGATTAGTTTAAAAAAAGCATAAACAATTAATTGTCTATGCTTTTTATTTTAGTATAACGCTAAAATATTATTTATCTTTCCAACGCTGGATTGACTCTTTGATAACTTCTTTAGCTTCTTCAATATCTCCCCACGCTGTAACTTTAGTAGTTCCTGCTTTTTTCAAATCTTTATAATGATTGAAGTGGAATTCTAATTGTTTAATCAATTGCTCTGGTAAATCGTTTAATGTTTTATACGCATTACCATTGTTACGATCATCTTCTGGAACACAAACAATTTTATCATCAACTTCACCATCATCAACAAATTTCATAACACCTAGTACACGTGCTTTTAAAAACACTCCTGTTGATAAAGGTTGATCTGTTACTAATAACACATCTAGCTCGTCACCATCTTCATCTAACGTTTGTGGAATAAAGCCATAGTTTGTTGGTTTCGCAAAAATTGCAGGCTCAACACGATCAAGCTCAAAACAAGCAAGTTCACGGTTCCATTCAATTTTATGGTTACTTCCTGCTGGAATTTCATTAACAACGTTGATAATTCCGTTATCAACATCTCCAGCATCTAAAATTTTGTTAAAATCAGCCATTGTAATCTCCTATTAATAAAAATTTATTTGTGCAATAATGCAGTTTGTTCACTACGTTTAAATACCCATTCTTGTGATGATGATTCAGATTCGCAATATTCATAACCTTGATAGTTAAACTCTTTTAACTTTTCAAGCTGAGAAATTTGATGCTCTAACATAAAACGAACCATAAGCCCACGTGCTTTTTTTGCATAGAAACTAATTACTTTATATTTTCCATTTTTTTCATCTAAAAAAATAGGTTTAATAATAGTTCCTTTAATATTTTGAGCTTTCACTGCTGAAAAATATTCATCAGAAGCAAGATTGATCAACAAATCATCTCCTTGTGCTTCTAATGCTTTATTAACTTCATCAGTAATAATATTTCCCCAAAAATCATATAAATTCTTACCGCTTGCATTGTTAAGTTTAGTCCCCATTTCAAGACGATAAGGCTCTAATAAATCAAGTGGGCGTAATATACCATAAAGACCAGATAAAATACGCAAATGATCTTGAGCAAAATAAATTTGCTCTTCCTTTAAATTTAAAGCATCAAGACCTGTGTAAACATCACCTTTAAAAGCAAAAAGTGCAGCTCTTGCATTTTCTTCTGTATGCTCAAATCTCCAATCAGCAAATCTTGCTACATTTAAACTTGCTAATTTATCACTAATTTTCATTAAACTAGCAAGCTCATCTGGTGGAAATTTTCTACACAGCTCAACAAGCTCTAAACTTTTCTGCGTTAAACTCGGTAAAGTTGTAGTAACTTTTGGGATCTGCGTCTTATAATCAAGTGTTTTTGCTGGTGAAATAATTACTAACATAATTTTCCTTCAAAAGTGTTATTTTTAAAATCCACCTATAGGTTCAACATCAGCACCTTCTTTTTCAACTATAGCTTGCTTCATATGATCACGATTTATGCCTAAACTTAATGCAACACCAATTGCAATATAAATTGATGAGTAAGTACCAAAACCAATACCAATTAATAAAGCAAGTGAAAAGCTATGTAAGGTAGGACCACCAAGATAAAATAATGCTAAAACAACAAACAAGGTTGTAACCGAAGTCATTAATGTTCTTGAAAGAGTTTGACTCAATGAAATATCAATTATAGAAACTGAATTTTCACGGCGAATTTTTCTAAAGTTTTCTCGAACACGGTCAAATACAACAATACTATCATTTAAAGAATACCCAACTACTGACAAAATAGCAGCTACAAAAGTAAGATCAATTTCAATTTGAAGTAAAGAGAATATTCCAATTGTTACTAATACATCGTGAAACAATGCAACAATTCCACCAATAGCTAATCGCCATTCAAAACGCATTCCAACATAAAGTAAAAGCATTGCAAGAGTTGCAAGAGTCCCATAAATTGCACCTTCTGTCAGTTCTTCACCAACATTAGGCCCTACAAACTCTATACTTTGAATCTGTACATTAGGATCAATTTTTTCTTTAATTACTTCAACAATTTTTGTTCCAAGTTTTGAATTATCTTCAGTTGCACCTAATCTAATTACTAAATCTTTTGTTGAGCCAAGTGTTTGTACTAAAGCATTTGGATGCCCATTATTACTTAATACTTCTCGTACTTCACCTAAATCAACTGATTTTGAGAAACTTGTTTCGATAACAGTTCCCCCTGTAAAATCAAGTCCCCAGTTAAATCCTTTTATCGTAATAGTAATAATACATAATAAGGTAAGAATTATCGAAAAACCGAAAGCGATTTTACGATATCTCATAAAAGGAATCAATTTATAAGGTAACTTATAGGTTTGTGCTTTATTTTCATTTTCTGTCATATTTAGATCCATAATTTTTTAACACGTTTACCACCATACATAAAGTTTACTAACATTCTTGTTCCCGTAATTGCGGTAAACATAGAAATTAATACTCCTAGTGATAACGTTACAGCAAATCCTTTAATTGGACCTGTTCCTACTGCATAAAGAATTAATGAGGTTAAAATAGTAGTTAAATTCGAATCAAAAATACTTGAGAAAGCACCATTATACCCCTCTGATATTGCTTGTTGAATACCACGACCAAGTCTTAACTCTTCCTTTATTCTTTCATAGATAAGTACGTTCGCATCAACTGACATTCCAACAGAAAGAACAATACCTGCTATTCCTGGCATTGTTAGTGTTGCACCAATTAATGACATTGCTCCAATCGTTAGAACCATATTAAAGCAAAGTGCTGCTGTTGCAAAAACACCAAACATTTTATAAACAACTAAACAGAATAAAATAGTAAGAACTAAACCTAATAATGCGGCATCAATTCCTTGTTTTACATTATCAGCTCCTAAAGATGCTCCTATAGTTCTTTCTTGTACTATAACAATAGGTGCAATTAACGCCCCTGAACGTAATAATACTGCTAAATTTTGTGCTTCTTTACTACTATTAATTCCTGTTATTTGAAATTGACTACCAAAACGACCTTGAATAGTTGCAACATTGATAACTTCTTCGACTTTATCTAATATTACTTTTCCATTTTTATCTCGTTTTCCACTATCTTTATACTCACGATATAAAGTTGCCATTGGTTTTCCTAATGCCATTTTTGTGGTTTGAGCCATTAAATCTCCACCTTCACTATCAAGCTTAATACTCACTTGTGGTAGAGATGATTCCTGATTGCGACCAGCACTAGCATCAATGATATGCTCTCCCCCAACTTCCGTTTTACGGTAGAGAAGGACACTACGACCATCACGATCATATTTAATTTCACTATCAGCAGGAACAATTCCTTGTGAAAGTAATGCTTGATTTGCATTAGTATTTACTAAACGAAACTCAAGAGTTGCTGTAGCTCCCAAAATTTCTTTAGCTCGAGCAGTATCTTGAACCCCTGGAAGTTCAACAACAATACGATCAGCACCTTGTCTTTGAATTGTTGGTTCTGAAACTCCAAGCTCTTGAACACGTTTTCTTAAAATAGATAAGTTTTGCTCAATAGCAACTGTTCTTGTATGAGCTAAACTTGCTTCGCTAGGTTTTAATAAAAGAAGATTATCAGATAAATTAATGTCTAAATCTTGGTGATTCTTTTTCACATAAGTAGCTGCTTTTTTAGCAATTTCTTCAGATTGGAAAAGAATCTTAATACCATAATTATCTGTTTTTATTAAAGATTGATAACGAAGATCTTGTTTACGAAACTGTGATCTTAAACTATCAAATAATGCTTCTTGTTCTTTAATAAGAGAAGTTTTCATATCAACTTCCATTAAAAAACGAACACCACCAAGAAGATCAAGACCTCGACGCATAGGTTTTCCACCAATTGAACTTAACCAAGAAGGTGTTGATGGAGCAAGATTTAAAGCAACTGAATAATCTTTACCTAATACTGATGAAATTTTTTCACGAACAACTAACTGTTCACTGTCTTTTTTTAATCTTACCAATACCATACCATTATTTAATGATACAGATTTAGGCTCAATATTAATTTCATCAAGTGATTTCTCAATCAAAGTTAATGTTTGAACATCAGCACTCTGACCACGTTTAGCACTAATTTGTACTGAAGGATCATCACTATAAAGATTTGGAAGAGCATAAAGCAATCCAATGATGAGAATACCAAACACCATTAGATTATTCCATAAAGGAAAACGATTTAACACTTAAAATTCCTTTTGTTATTTATTTTTTAAAAGTTTGAACTGAACCTTTTGGTAACGTTGCAAGAATAAAATCTCGACGAACAGTAATTTCAACAGTATCACTTAATGCTAACACAACACTATCATCTGTTAATTTAACAATACGCCCCATAATTCCGCCAGAAATCAAAACTTCATCACCTTTTGCAAGTGATGCCATTAAAGCTGCCTGTGCTTTATTGCGTTTTGCTTGTGGACGATAAACTAAAAAGTAAAAAATCAAACCGAAAATTACAATCATCGGTAAAACTTGCATTAATTCATTCATTATTTTACTCCGTAAAACTAAAATATAAGAGAGCATAAAATAGCATAATTTAAAAAAAAATGCTATAAAATTTAAAAATAAATCATACTCATTGGCTATTAGTTACGCACTAATAGAATTGCAATTACTATTCTATTACTTTTACACCATTTGGCGTTGCAACTAAAGTAATAGCAGCTCTTTGTCGTGCAAAAATTCCGTTAGTGACTACACCTGCAATATTATTTAACGTTTCTTCCATTGCAAGCGGTTGTAAAATAGGAAAATTTTGCACATCTAAAATAACATTGCCATTGTCGGTCACCACGCCTTCTCGATATTCAGGACTTCCACCAAGTTTTACAAGTTCTCGTGCTACAAATGAACGAGCCATTGGAATTACTTCAACAGGCAGTGGAAAAGTTGTTCCTAGTACATCAACTTGTTTGCTTTCATCAACAATACAAATAAAAGTTTTTGCCAAAGATGCAACAATTTTTTCACGAGTTAAAGCAGCCCCACCACCTTTAATCATATTACCTTGTGGTGTAACTTCGTCAGCTCCATCAATATAAAATTCAAGCGATGAAACACTGTTTGCGTCCATAACTTCAATGCCAAGTGCTTGCACACGCTTTTCACTTTCTTTTGATGCACAAACAGCACCTTTAACTTTATGTTTAACAGATTCTAATGCTTCAATAAAGCAGTTTACCGTTGAGCCACTGCCTATTCCGATAATAGAGTCAGGTTTGACATAGTCTAATGCTTCTTGAGCCACCATTTTTTTCATTGCTAATTGATCCACGATTTTCTCCTAGGTTAAATCTTTAATAGTTTGAGTTAATTCTTCTGCATATTTTTGAGCAAGAGAGCAATCTTCGGCTTCAACCATCACACGAATCAATGGCTCTGTTCCTGATTTTCTTAATAATACTCGCCCTGTTTTTGCTAATTTTTCTTCAATTTTAGCCGCTTGTTGTAGCACTTTTTCATTTTCAAGCGGATTATTTTCACCTGAAAAACGCATATTTATCAACACTTGTGGATAAAGCGGTATTTCATTTCTAAAATCTGCAAGTGATTTATTATTTAGCACCATAGCTGCAAGCACCGAAAGAGAAGCTACAATACCATCACCTGTTGATGTTTTATTAAGCATTAAAATATGCCCTGAATTTTCAGCACCTAATTGCCAATTGTGAATTCTTAACTGATCCATAATATAGCGGTCGCCAACATCAGCACGAATAAAATCAATATTATGTTTTGCAAAAGCATTTTCTAGTGCCATATTACTCATTTTTGTACCAACTACGCCACCTTGTAAACTTCCTTTGCGAAGTCTTTCAAGTGCGATAATATAAATGAGTTGATCACCATCTAAAGTGTTACCAAGGTGATCTACTGCAATTAAGCGATCGCCATCACCATCAAAAGCAAGCCCTAAATCTGCGTTATGCTCGACAACTTTTTCTTTCAATAAAGCAACATCGGTTGCTCCACATTTATCATTGATATTAAAACCATTTGGTTCAGTACCAATCTCAATAACTTCTGCACCTAATTCTCTAAATACTTTTGGAGCTATGTGATAAGTTGCACCATTCGCACAATCTACTACAATTTTATATTGTTCAAGGTTTAAATGATACGGAAAGGTACTTTTACAAAATTCAATATAACGCCCTTGTGCATCATCAATACGCTTGGCTCGCCCTGGTATTTCTTCACAAACAAACTCTTGTTCCATCATTTGTTCAATAGCAAGTTCAATTTCATCTGATAATTTTTCACCATCAGATGAGAAAAATTTAATGCCGTTATCGTGATATGGATTATGCGAAGCACTAATCATAACGCCAGCCTCTGCACGAAATGTTTTGGTTAAATATGCAATCGCAGGAGTTGGCAAAGGTCCTGTTACAAATACATTTAATCCTGCACTCATTAAACCTGCTTGCAAAGCTGATTCAAACAAGTATCCAGATATACGAGGATCTTTCCCTATAATAACTTTTTTACTTCCTTTTCGAGATAAAACTTTTCCAGCTGCCCAGCCAAGTTTTAAAACAAAATCGGGCGTTAAAGGATAAGTTCCAAAACGACCACGAACGCCATCTGTTCCAAAATATTTTCTTGTAAGATTATTTGACATAATTTTTCTCTTTTGGTGAATAAACCTTTAAATTTTAACTAATTTTCATTACTTTTTATAGTTATTTTTCCAAATAAATAAAAAATGGTGCAAAATGCACCATTTAATAATATATATTTTTACTTATTCCACGGCATTTTTTGTAAGAGCATTGCCATTGTACAGTAACCTGTAATACCTGATGCAAGTAATCCTGCTCCAAGTAGTAAAGTTAAAAATATTCCAAAGCTAGAACAAAAACCAATAAGAGAAAATAAAATAGTAAGAGAGCCAGCCGCTACCATTACTTGACGCGTCATTGGCATTACCTCTTTTTTAGTCTCTTTCAAAACCTCAAAACCTGCTTCCTCCCAAGCTTTGATACCACCAACTAAATTGTAGATATCACCATCTGGTAAGGCATTTAATGCTTTTGCATATGCCATTTGACTACGTTTACCACTTAAACATTGAAAAACAATTTTACGTTTTTCTTTTTGTAAATAAGGTAAGTGATGCTCTATTTGACTTAATGGCATAAAAGTTGCCCCTTCAATGCGAAAACTTGCAAATTCACTTGCTTCTCGAACATCAATAATAATAGCTTCATCATTTGCAAGCCACTCTTTAAGCTCTGTTACTTCAACGTTTTTTAATGAACTCATATTTTCTCCTTAAATTTTATCAATATTTATCTAGCATCTTGTTAAAAAAAGATACTTGTTCAATCCATTGTACACTTATAATACCATTGCTGCAATCCAACCAAATACAAGAAGTGGTATATTAAAGTGTAAAAAAGTTGGTACAACACTATCATAAATATGATCGTGTTTTCCATCAGCATTTAATCCTGATGTTGGCCCTAAGGTTGAATCAGATGCAGGTGATCCTGCATCACCTAAAGCTGCTGCAACACCTACAATTGCTGTTGTTGCAAGCGGTGAGAATCCAAAGGATAAACACAAAGGAACATAAATAGAAGCAATAATAGGCACTGTTGAAAACGAAGAGCCAATTCCCATCGTAATAAAAAGACCTATCACAAGCATTAAAAACGCTGCCAATCCTTTATTTGATGCTCCTATGCCATCATTTAAAAATTGAACCAATTCAGGCACGCCACCTGTTGAATTAATCACTGCGGCAAAACCAGATGCTGCAATCATTACAAATCCAATCATTGCCATTAAGCGAAGACCATCTTGGAATACATCATTACTTTGTTTTAATTTAAACACACCACCAAGAGCAAAAATAATAAGACCGAGTAATGCTCCCATAATGGTAGAGCCTACCACTAACTGCCCTAAAATAGTTGAGATAATTGCAGCAATACTAATATAAATATGGATATGTTTAACATTTGCAACTTTTTCTTCAATTGATACCGCTTGAACATTGTGTGCAGATTCATATTCTCGAGGTTTACGATAACTTACAAAAAATGCAAATAATAATCCTAAAATCATACCAAATACAGGAATTAACATTGCCATTGAAACATCAAATACCGTAATAGTAAATGCTCCTGCTTCATTGATATTTTTCACCAATACATTTTTAATAAAAATCTGACCAAATCCAACTGGTAAAAGCATATAGGTTGCTGTTAATCCAAAAGTTAAGGCACAAACTACCGCACGGCGATCAATTTTCAAGTGGTTCATAACACCAAGTAATGGCGGAATTAAAATAGGAATGAAAGCAATATGAATGGGAATTAAATTTTGAGAACTCATTGAAAAAGCAACGAGAACAAATAATACCGTGTATTTAAAAAATAATGCATTCTTATTGTTTGGCTCTTGACCAAACATTTTAATTACTTTATAAGCAAGTAAATCAGTAACACCTGATCGTGATAATGCTACTGCAAAAGCACCTAAAACAGCATAATTCATAGCAATTGACGCACCACCACCAAGTCCTTGGGTAAATACATCAACTGTTTTTTGTAATCCATCTAACATTCCGAGTGTACCACTATGTCCAATTAAACCCGCGGTAATTGCTGAGATAATGAGTGCAATTACTACGTTGATGCGTAATAAACTTAGCACCAGCAGTAGTATAATCGAAATTACTACTTCGTTTGTTAACATAATTTCCCTCTTTTTTTGTTAATAATTTAATAAAAAGCACCTAACTTTTTAGATAGGTGCCATTAGTTATAACATAATTTTTTTTATTATCAAAGTTATTTTTACTTTTTTAATCTTTTATCTTTACAATAAGCAAGCCTGAAAGAGTTCCTAATAATAATCCTAAACTATTTGCAGTAAAATCAAACCACTCACAAGAACGATTAACATAAGGTTGAACTAACTCTATCAATCCACTATAAACAAGTAATAATCCTAATAAAAATTGCCAATATCGTGGTTTAGCGATTGCTATTGGTAATGCAAATAAAAAATAGCCAATAAAATGATGTAACTTATCCGATGATAACGATTTAAGCAAATAATATAACTTATGTGATAATAACCATTTTGGCAAATGATGAGCAGAGCCTGTAAAAAACGGCGGTAGTAGAGACAAAAATGCTATTATCACTGCAAGCATTATGGTAAGAACAAGCCATCTTTTCTCTATAAAACCTATAATCTGCCTAGATTCCATTTCTACACTCTAAATAATAGTTCCTAAAATATTTTTATCATCAATAACAACATTAGTAATACGAACTTGCACCCTATCACCTAATTGATAACGTTTTTTTCCATCTTCTAATAACATCATATCAAGCGGTGTTACTTTAATGTTATCAAGATTTACCTTCGCATCTTTCATTGCAATAAAAACCATAGCTCCTGTGTTAATGAGTTTTACGCGTATGCCTGCATTTGAAATATTAAAAATTTCCGCTTCATATTCACTTTGTTGCATTTTTGGATTGCTATAATAAATTGCATAAAGCCAATTTTTAACCTCACGCTCAACTAAGCGGTTAGTTTTTCGCGCAATTTGCAAATGTTCAATCAGCTCATCGGTAACTTTTGGTTGCTCACCATTTCTAATAATTGATTTAATAACCCGATGATTTACCATATCAGAATATTTACGAATTGGCGATGTCCAAGTTGCATAGCTTTCTAAACCTAACCCAAAATGCTCTGCTTTTTCTTTTTTAAATTCAGCAAAAGTTAAAAAACGACGTAAATTACGATCAATATAATAAGAGGTTGCTCTTGCTTGTTGCATCAGCTTTACATAACCTTCAAAACTTTTCGCATCATCAACACTTAATGCTTCATTTTCAGATTTTTCAAAAATGGTATTAACGTATTCGCATACCTTTTCTAAATTTTCTTCTTTGAATCCTAAATGAGTATTAAAAATTGCATTCGTTTGATGTTTTTCAAAAAAATCACCTACGGCACTATTTGCTAAAATCATCGCTTCTTCAACCGCTTTGTGAGCCGTTCCTCTTGGCATTAAAACAATATCTAAAATAGTCCCTTGCTCATCTACTTTAAAACTATAATCTCCTAAATCATCAAAGGTAAGTGAGTTTTTTTCACGCCAACTATTACGAGCTTGTGCAAAATCTTTTAAATTATCAATTTGCTCTCTAATTGCTTGATTATCTTCAAAAAATTGAGTATTTTTGTCATCAAGATAATTGGCAACTTCATCATAATTTAAACGAGCTTTACTCTCAATAATCGCCTCTACAAAACTAATAGTATCAACCAATTCACCTTGCTGATTTACTTGCATAATTCCCACTAAAACAGGACGTTTTTGATGTTCTTTTAATGAACAAAGATCATCAGCCAATGAACGAGGAAGCATTGGAACATTAAATGATGGTAAATAATTAGTAAAAGCTCGCTCTTTAGCAATTTGATCTACTTGATGATGCTCTGAAATATAAGCCGTTGGATCTGCAATTGCAACTGAAAGTTCAAAGTTACCATTTTCTAATAACTCAACACAAATGGCATCGTCCATATCAAGCGTTGTAGTGCTATCTATGGTTATAAAATTTTTATGAGTAAGATCTACTCGTTCAACAGTTTCAAGCACTAAATCATCAAATTCTTTTACATCTTCTTTTGGCTGATTAAAACGATTAAGTGTGATCCACCACGGCATAAAAGGATCATCTTTACTGCAAACTAATCTTTCAATTTGAGCTGAAAAAAATCTTTGATCACGAACAGGATGATGAGTAAGACGACAAGAAACAATATCACCTTCTTTTAACTCAACACGTAAATCTTTAGCTTTTCGTGCTGGCATTTTTTTATACGTATTACCATCTTCTAACTCAACTTGTAAACGACCATCTTTATGAAAACAAACTCGCCCCATAAAGTTTTCAAAAGCACTTTCAAGCAACTGTTCAACTTTAATTTTTTGACGATCTCCATCAGTTTCAAGCGATGCTTTAATCTTATCTCCGCCAAGTAAGTTTTTCATTTCACTAGGATCGATAAAATAACTTTCATTTTTTACGCGTAAAAAACCAAAATTTTTATCAGTCGCCTGTACAAAACCTTCAACAAATACCTTATCTTCCTGCATTTTTGCTTTCAGCGATGCTAAAAGCGGATTATTTTGAAACATTTATTATCCTTTATCAATTGTTAAGCTCACCCATTGCAACTGTTGAAAATCCACCATCAACGTGTACAATTTCACCAGTAATACCAGAGGCTAAATCACTACATAAAAATGCTGCCGTATTGCCCACATCTTCAAGAGTAATTAATTTTTTAAGCGGTGCATTTTTTTCAAAATTATGCAACATCTTCTTAAAATCTTTAATGCCAGATGCAGCAAGTGTGTGAATAGGTCCTGCTGAAATAGCATTAACTCGAATACCATCAGCACCTAAATCTACAGCCATAACACGAGTCGCCGCTTCAAGTGATGCTTTAGCAAGACACATTACATTATAATTTGGCACCGAACGCTCTGCACCCAAATAACTTAACGTTAGCAGAGCACCATTATTATTAAGCATTGGTTTAGCGACCTGTGCTAATGCCACAAAGCTATAAGCACTAATATCGTGAGCAATGTGATAGCCTTCACGAGTTGCATTTTGGGTATAATTTCCGTAAAGCTGATCGGCTGGTGCAAAAGCAATAGCGTGAACTAATATGTCAAAAGTTTGCCATTGCTTTTTAAGGTTATGAAAACAGTTAGCAATACTTTCATCACTTGCGACATCAAGCTCTAAAACAACAGTCGAGTCAAACTCTCTAGCAATAGTTTCAACTCGCTCTTTTAATTTATCGTTAAAATAAGTAAAAGCAAGCTCTGCTCCTTGCTCTTTCATTGCTTTAGCAATGCCATATGCAATAGAACGTTTACTAGCAAGACCTGTAATGAGTACTTTTTTTCCTGTTAAAAATGCCATAACCTATTCATTATTTTTTTGTAATTTTTCAATATTTTTTTTCATTAAAAGATTTGCAAACTCAACTAGCACTGAAAATATCATAGCGGTATAAATTGCAATTTTTGGAATATGAATTTCAAATCCTTCGGCTATTAAACTAATTCCAACTAATACTAAAAATGCTAGTGCAAGGTTTTTAATCGTTGGATGTCTATCAACAAAGTTACCAATACCATTAGCCGCTAGCATCATAAGTAACACTGCAATAATAATAGCTAAAATCATTACTTCTAAATCTTTTGCCATAGCAACCGCAGTAATCACACTATCAAGAGAAAATACAATATCAAGCAAAGCTATCTGTATTAACACCATAACATAAGAAGTTGCTTTTTTTAAATTACCGTTATTTTCGCTGTGATGAACACCGCTTATTGATTCAAATAATTCTTTTCCTGATTTAACTATCAAAAAAGCTCCCCCAACGATTAAAATTAAATCTCTACCACTGATAGGTAAACTTCCTAGATAGAAAAGTGGTTCTACTAATTTAATCATCCAAGCAAGAGAAAGTAGCAATAAGATACGAGTTCCCATCGCTAAACCTAATCCTAATACTCTTGCTGAACTTCGATCTTTTTCTGATAATTTTCCAACCAAAATTGAAATTACAATAATATTATCAATCCCTAACACTATTTCAAGTGATGTTAAGGTTAATAGTGCAACCCACGCTTCAGGATTGCTGATCCATTCAAACATTTATGTTCCTTATGTTAATATAAACTTTGCATTAAAATCTCTGTTGTAAGATTTTTTCTTAAATAAAATCCAAGCGATAATGTTTTTATTGCTTGACCTTGAGCATTAAATGATGAAGTTACACTTGTACGATTAGCCCCTTTTGGACGAAGTTGTAAATAATGCCCTAAGGTTGCATTTATTTTCTCAAACTGCCCTAAAATAATAAGCTCCATCAACTCTTCCCAGTCTTGCTGCAATAGTGCCTCTTGCTCAGCTGTAGGCTCCCATAAAATAGGACGCCCAACTTTTCTTTTTGCCAAAGGAATATCTCGACTTCCTTCAACTGGTATAAAAAGAACTCTTTGTAATTTATGCCAGCAATGACTATCTCGCCACTTAATACCAATATTCTGATTTAAAGGGGCAAGAGAGACAAAAGTAGTTTCACAAGGCATACCTCTTTTATTGATAGGCAGTGTTTTTAACTCAACTCCTAAATGAGCAAAATCTTGCTCTGCTTTTGAGCCTGCTTCTGCTCCTAACGCCATTTCAATCAAATTTCCCACAAAACCTTTATTTCTTAATAAATTTTCAGGAACTTTTACACCTAAAACATCTGCAATTTCTTTCAAAGTCAATCCAGAAAGAAAGTTTGCTTTTACTAATAATTCATCTATACTTTGTGGGATAACATTAAGTTTCATTTGCAAATTATTGAACAAAACCTATCGCTTTATGCACTTTATTAAGAGTTTCTTGTGCTTTTGCTCGTGCTTTTTTCGCTCCATCTCGATAAATACGCTCTAATAACGCTTCATCTTGACGGAATGTATGAAACTTCTCTTGAATATCAGTTAATAATTCTGATACCGCATCAGCTACAGCTGTTTTCAAATGTCCATACATTTTACCTTCAAATTCAGCTTCAAGATCACTAATAGATTTACCAGAAATTGCCGATAAAATATCAAGTAAGTTTGAAACCCCTGCTTTATTTTGTACATCATATTTCACCACAGGTGGCTCATCACCATCGGTCATTGCACGTTTAATCTTTTTAGCAACCGCTTTAGGATCTTCTAATAAACCAATAATATTTTTAGTGTTATCATCAGATTTGCTCATTTTTTTAGTCGGCTCTAACAAAGACATCACTCTTGCTCCTTGCTTTGCAATAAAAGGATTTGGTGATGTAAAGATAGGATCAATAACCTCTCCCTCTTCATTTTTTTCACAATAAATATTGTTAAAGCGATCGCAAATATCACGAGTAATTTCAAGGTGTTGTTTTTGATCATCACCTACTGGCACTTCATTTGCTTGATACAATAAAATATCTGCTGCCATAAGCACAGGATAGGTAAATAACCCAACACTAATATTTCCTTCATAACGTGCTGATTTATCTTTAAATTGTGTCATTCGACCCATTTCACCAAAATAGGTGTAACAATTTAAAAGCCACGCTAATTGGCTATGTTCTGGCACGTGAGATTGAATAAAAATGGTGCTTTTGTTTGGATCAATACCACAAGCTAAATATAGAGCTAATACATCAAGTGTTGATTTACGAAGTGCTGCAGGATCCTGTCTAACCGTAATTGCGTGCAAATCTACTATGCAAAATAAACATTCATTTTCATCTTGCAGTTTAACCCAGTTTCTCAATGCTCCAAGATAATTTCCTAGAGTAAGCTCTCCTGATGGCTGAACACCGCTTAATACTATATTTTTTTTCATATCTTATCCTTGTTTTACTATTGCTAAAATTTCTTTAAAATCATTACACACAAAAGTTGGATTTTCATCACTAATAGGTTCATTGTAATTGTAGCCATAACTTAAACCTACGACATCAACGCCTGCTGCTTTTGCTGCAATAATATCATTTTTACTATCACCAACAAACAACATTTGATCTTTAGCAACGCCAACGCGATCGATAGCAAGCAGTAAAGGATCAGGATTTGGCTTGATTTTTTCTAAACAATTGCCACCTAGATAAAAATCAAAAAAGCTATCTAATTTGAGATTTTTTAATAATTCAGGAACAAATTTTGAGGGTTTATTAGTGATCACTACCATTTTAAAGCCAAGAGATTTAAGCTCTTTAAGTGTTTCAACAACCCCTTTATAAGGATGCGTTTTATCACAAAGATGACGATCATAATGATACGAAAAACGCTCTTTCATTTGCTGAAAAATATCGAGTTTAGCAACTTCATCAGCGGTAATATTTTCATTATTTTTTGCAAAATGATGGATAAGAGCATTTTTTATCAATACATCTCCGCCCTTACCAATCCACGTTAATACTTGATTCTCTGTTGCATCATATAAATTAAGATCACGCAACGATAAACTCACCGCTTGATGTAAATCTGGCAACGTATTGATAAGTGTTCCATCAAGATCAAAACCTATTAATTTATATTTCATCATCATTCCTTATTTGCGTAAGCTCTCTCACTAATGCTGTTGCATAAGAGCCTTTTTTTAAGAAAAATTGAATATGTAATCCTTGTTCACTAAATTGATAGCTCAAATTTTCAGCTTGAGTAAGCATAGTTCTGCGTGAACATTGCAGTTTTTCTTGTTTAAAAAGTTTAATGAAGGTATCAAAATTATCAATTTCTTTAATAACTTTTTGTTCTTGAACATTTAATTTGTCTTGATAATCATAACCAACTAATGGTGCGGTAAGTGCAATATCTTTTTCTAATAATCTTATTTGTAAACTTTCTAAATCATCTTGAGCTTGGAAAAAACTATTTGATCCTGCCAAATTTACAAAATCATCAACTAATACCTTTGATATGAGATTCTGCTCTATTCTTTTTGAAACGATGTAATTAAACATAAATGAACGAGCTGCAGAAAGATAAAAACTTTTCTTTTTGCGATCTTTTACTTTAATCTCACCGCTTGCCATTAATTTTGCTTTTTCTAAATTATTGCCATTATGACCAAAACGTTGTTCAGTAAAATAATTTACAAAACCATTTTGCTGAATAAAATGCAAGCGATCAATAATTTCTTGATTTTCACAAAGACCACCTAATAAAATTTCAAACTCATTTCCTTTTAAAGCACCAATACGAACTTTTTTATTATGTCGTTGAACATCTAAAATCTTTACACCTTCAAGATCAAAATTAGAAAAATCAGGTGTTGCCTGTCCTGGCATATGAAGACAAAACCATTGAGTAGTAACCGCATTTTTATCTTTTAAACCAGCGTAGCTTACCAATTTCGCCGCGATACCCACATATTTTGCTAATCGCTCTGCTACCATTATAGTATTAAGATTTGTCTTTTGAATTTGTACCATTACAAACTCACCATCGCCACTAAAATCATAACCTAAAATTTCATTTACTATAAAATGATGAGGCTGTGCTTTTAACATTGCAAAAGTGGTAGGTATTGGGTGTAAATAATGTAAATTTTGCATATTAAAATCTAAAAAGCCGCACTTAAGCGGCTTGTTAATAAAAATTTATTATAGACGGATTGAACTACCAGATTTAAGTACAGTTGTTCCGTTTAAGTTTTGAAGTTCATTGATTGATTTACCACTTAAAAAGTGAAGTAAGAACCAACTATCACCCTTGTTTACTTTCCAAGTTTTTCCTGCAAATGCTCCTCGAAGGCTTTCCATTTGAGCATAAATTGGTTTTCCATAAGCATCACGAGGAATAGTATTATCTACAACTTTAGTTTGAACTTTTTGATACACTGGAACAACTTTAGTTTTTGTAGTTCTTACTACTTTACGTTCTGTTTTTTGAACTGCTTCTTTCCCTGCTTGGAAACCATCGTGGTAACCTTGGGAGTATTCAGTTTTTGTTGATTGAGTGCCATTTTCAAATGGTTCAACACTACGATACTCATCTTGTTTTGGAGCACAAGCTGCTAACACAACTACTGATGCTAGTGCTAGTGAAAGTTTAAGTTTATTATTCATAAAAACTCCTAGTTAGTTAATAAAATGATAGATACAATAAATCGCCAATAATAATACCACGATAAAGCCTAAATGCTCAATACTTTGACGAATTTGTTTTTCAAAATGTTCCCCTAATATTCCTGCAAGTTTTGCAACACCGCAAAGCCTTATTGCTCGTGATATTATCGCCATAATAACAAATTCTGGAAAATTCATCATCATAGCACCTGCTAAAAGAGTAACAAACTTAAATGGTAATGGAGTAAGCCCTGCAATAAAGACAACCCAAATACCATAGTTATCAAACCAGTGGTTAAGTGTAACAAATTTTTCACCATAACCCAAATAGTTCATAAAATTTTCAACGCCACCAGAAAGAAAAAATCCAATTACATAGCCTAAAATTCCTCCAATTACTGAAGCAATAGTTGCAATATAACCAAAAAAAAGTGCTTTTTGAGGCTGTTTAATTGCCATAGGAGCAATCATCACATCAGGCGGTATAGGAAAAAATACCGCCTCTGAAAAACTTAACAAAAATAAAAATTTAGGTGCATTTTTATGTTTTGATTTTTCTAAAATGTAATCATACCAAGTTGCAAATATTTTCATTATCCTAATAACTCTTTGAGCTGACTAATTGAGCTATGAGCGGTTGCATTAGACTCAACAGGGGTTACAGATACTTTTCCTTCATAAATAGCTCTAAAATCACTGCCTTCACCATCTTCAACTGGCTTACCATTTGGACCTATCCAAAAAATTGTATTGCCACGAGGATCTGTTTCAGTATAAATCATTGGACTATTATCTCGTCTTCCTGCAAAAGTTACACAAAATCCTTTAATTTCTTCATAAGGAACATTTGGTACATTGATATTAAATACTTGCGTTTTGGGTAGCGAGTTAGCGGTTAATTTTTTAATAAAATCTGCACACACTTTTGCAGCTGTTTCAAAATAATGCTCAGTATCTGACTCACTAAAATGATCTTTATTTGGTTCAACCAAAGAAACAGCAACAGCAGGATAGGTTAAATGTCTGCCTTCCATAGCAGCTGCAACCGTTCCTGAATACAAAATATCATCACCTAAATTAGCACCGTGATTGATACCTGTTACTACCATATCAAATGTTTCTTCAAAAGCTCCATTTAATGCTAGATGAACACAATCGGCTGGTGTGCCATTGATAACCGTATAAACGTTCTGCTCAATCTCTCTAATTCTTAAAGGCTCTGTTAATGTTAATGAATTTGATGCAGCACTTCTATTGCGATCAGGTGCAATAATAGTTGTTTCATAGCCTCTTTGTTTTAACTCTTTTGCAAGTGCGTGAATTCCTCTAGCAAAAACACCATCGTCATTGCTTAATAAAATACGTTTTATCATACTATCCTTTTTTGTGTCTGCTATATGCAATAATTATAAAAATAATACCTGCTATAATCATTGGTAAGCATAAAATTTGCCCACGTGTAATAAGTTCAGAAGTTACGGTTAAACTGTGATCAGGCTCTCGCACATATTCAACTAAAAATCTAAAAATTCCATAACCTAATAAGAATAATCCTGCAACTGATCCTGTTGGGCGATTTTTACGAATGAAAATATTTAGTATGATAAATAATACCACACCTTCTAGTAAAAACTCATAAATCTGTGAAGGGTGACGTGGTAGATTATCATAATGTGGGAAAATCATTGCCCAAGGCACATCAGTTACTCGTCCAACTAATTCACCATTGATAAAATTTCCTAATCGTCCCATTCCAAGACCAAAAGGAATAAGTGGTGCTACAAAATCAGCTGTTTTCCAAAATGATTTTTTTTGCATTTTAACGGTGATAACCATTGCCACAATAACCCCAATTAGCCCACCGTGAAAAGACATTCCACCTTCCCATACTCTAAATAAGAAGAGCGGATCGGCTAAAAACTTATCAAAGCTATAAAAGAACACATCGCCAATACGACCACCTAAAACTACGCCGAAAAAGCCGTTAAATAGCAACGTATCAACTTCATCTCGAGTAAATAGTTTAGTGCTATCAGCACGTCTTAATGCAAGAAAATACGCACCACCAAAGGCGATTAAATACATCAAGCCATACCAACGTAATGAGATAGGTCCTGCAATATGTAAAATTACAGGATCAAAATTTGGAAAAATAAAATAATCGTTCATTTAATACCTAAAAAATAAATAAATTGAAATAATCACTAATAACAATGCAAAAGATTTTTTCAAGATTGGAACTGGAAGTTTTCTTCCACAACTAACCCCCACTTTTGCCGTTAAGAATGAGACAATAGTAATGAGAAAAAGTGCTGGAAGATGAATAAATCCTAACGAATAATTAGGTAAATCAGCTCTTCCAAAGCCGTTAATAACAAATGAAATACTAGCACCTAGCCCTAAAATAGCAGCACAGCAAGATGATGTTGCAATAGCCTTTTTCAAATCTATCCCTCGAGATTCTAAAAACGGAACAATAAAAGCACCGCCACCAATGCCACCAAATCCTGCAAAGCCACCAATTGCCACTCCTCCAAGCCATAAATCCTTATTTCGTAGTGGCTTAAAGGTTGTACTTTTTTGTGGCAACATCATTTTTATAGATACCACAAATAACACCACAGAAAATATTTTGGTAATAATTTCTTTGGGAAGATTAACCGCAAAAGTTGTTACAATAACAGCTCCTAACACTAATGCTGGTGCAAATATTTTGGTAACTTTTAAATCTAAATTACCTGCTTTAAAATGCGTAAAAGCTGCTGATGAGCCTGTTACCACTATGGTTGCAAAAGAAGTTCCTAATGCCAGCTGTGCAACTACGCTGTCTAACACTCCAACTTTAGGCAACAAAAAAAGCAATGCAGGAACAATTACCATTCCTCCACCAATACCAAATAATCCTGCTAAAAAACCCGTTACTAAACCTAAAAGTAAAAAATAACTAACAATAATTACGTCCACTAACGCCTCTTCTTTTATTTTTTATTTTAGAACTTTTTGCTAAAAATCCCTTTTTTTTAGCCGCTTTCTTACGTTGTTTTTTAGTCAGTGTTTTATTTAACTCTTGCTCTACAACTGCTTTTGGCTCAGGTTCTGGCATTTGCATTAAAATATGTGCAAACTCTTTCATCGCACGACGATATACATCTTGCTTAAAATAAATAATCTGACGAACAGGATACCAAAAACTCACCCATCTATAATCATCAAACTCTGGTAAAGGGGTTGCATTAAGGTTAATATTCGACTCTTGCGTTTTTAATCGTAACAGAAACCATCGCTGTTTTTGTCCAATACAAAGTGGCTTTGATTCAGTGCGAATCAAATTTTTAGGCAACTTATATTTAAGCCAACCTTTGGTAACCCATAATACCTCAACATCATCACGTGTTAGCCCTACTTCCTCATAAAGTTCTCGATACATCGCTGTTTCAAGATTTTCTCCATCATTGATACCACCTTGCGGAAACTGCCAAGATGTTCGAGATAAGCGTTTTGCCCATAAAACCTGATTTTGATGGTTACAAATAACAATACCAACATTAGGGCGATAACCCTCATTGTCGATCATAGTATTCCTTTATTTTTATTTTAAAAATTATTTTCATTTTCACATATTTTCATCAAGATTACTATTAAAAATCATATGAAAACCTTACACACTTACTATTTCTTATTACAAATAGGAAACCCTAACGCTTCACGGCTTGCATAATACGCTTCGGCAACGCCTTTGGTAAGGGTGCGGATACGTAAAATATAACGTTGTCTTTCCGTTACTGAAATTGCTTTGCGTGCATCAAGCAAGTTAAAGCAATGTCCTGCTTTTAAAATTCTTTCATAAGCTGGAAGTGGTAAAGGTTTTTCAAGTTCTAACAGTTTTTTAGCTTCTTTTTCATATTCATCAAAGCAGTGGAATAAAAACTCAACATTTGCGTGCTCAAAGTTATAAGTTGATTGCTCAACTTCATTTTGATGGAAAATATCACCATAGGTTGTTGTGCCAAAATCACCTTCTGACCAGATTAAATCATAAACGCTATCAACGCCTTGAATGTACATTGCTAAACGCTCTAAACCGTAGGTAATTTCACCCGTTACTGGTTTACACTCTAATCCACCTACTTGTTGGAAATAGGTAAACTGGGTTACTTCCATTCCGTTAAGCCACACTTCCCAACCTAAGCCCCACGCACCAAGCGTTGGGTTTTCCCAGTTATCTTCAACAAAACGAATATCGTGAACTAATGGATCAAAGCCTAACATTTTTAAGCTGTCTAAATATAATTCTTGAATGTTATCTGGTGATGGTTTCATTACCACTTGGAATTGATAATAGTGTTGTAAGCGGTTCGGATTTTCACCATATCTGCCATCGGTTGGGCGGCGTGATGGTTGCACATAAGCAAAAGCCATTGGCTCAGGACCTAATGCACGAAGGCACGTCATAGGGTGTGAAGTTCCTGCTCCCACTTCTAAATCAAAAGGTTGCACCACACTACAGCCTTTTTCTGCCCAATAATCTTGCAGTGCTAAGATCATACCTTGAAAAGTTTTTACATTATAATTGTTTTTCATAACATTCCTTTATAGAATAAATTTGCAAAAAATTGCTTTTATTATACCGCTTAGCGGTGAGTTTTTCGAGAGTTTTTGCAATATTGATCAAATATTATGATCTTAACGCTATATAATACGATTAAAATGTTACAACAACTCAACCCATTTACGAGATCGTACTTCGCAAATCCCTTGTTCATCTTTAAAAAGAAAAAGTGCTGGAATATTATGCTTATCTGCAAAATTAGAGCCTGCAACACCGCCCATAACAAATAGTGCTGTCGCCATTGCATCAGCATACATACAAGATGAATCACGCACACTAATAGCAAGCAAATTGTTATTTTGATCGGGAACTATTGGTAGTTTAGTTTTAGCATCAAAAGTATGACAAAAATGTTTTCCGTCAATGTCTTTATATTTTCTATAACTTCCTGATGTTGCGATAGCATCATTATCTAGCTCAATATAATCATAGACTAAAAATTTATTCGGAATTGGCAACTCTAACCCAACTTGCCATTTTTGATTATCTTTTAAACCGCTACATTTCACCTCGCCTGCCGCCTCAACAATAAAGTTATCAATGCCTAAGTCATTAAGCGTTTTACAAGCATAATCAACAGCGTATCCTTTAGCAATAGATGAAAGATTAAAATGAACATCTTTGGTTCTTCTTATTTTTTGTGCATCAACATCAATTTCAAAACCTATGTCAGTATCATTTTCAGATTGTGACGAATGATTAAGATCTATTGTTTCAACTTTTTTGCTACCAAATCCCCAATCGTTAATTTCTTTTCCTAAACCGATATTTAATGCTCCATTTGTTTGATGATAGATTTCATAGGCTTTAGCAAAAACTTCTATGGTTTGAATTGGCACGTTCAACCAATCACCCACAGATGTTCTATTAAGTTTCATCAAGTATGAGCTTTCTAAAAAATGTGACATTTGTTTTTCAACTTCAAACAAGGCATTGTAAGTAATATCAGCAATTTGTTTTGGTGAATATTCCTTATGCTTTAGGTGACGAATTTGCCAAGGTCCGCCCATCACCACACCGCTTGATTGGCAAATGTTATCGTGCTTAATCATTCTTCCTCTACTTATATTATTGAACAAATATTAGAAAATAAAATAGCGGTTAAAATTTATAATAAATTTGAACCGCTATAATGATACTAATAAAAAATTATTTTTTCAAAAGTTTAACAGCATCGCTATCTTTTAGATTTTTATTTTCTAAAATCATATCGTATGCAGTTTCATCAAAGTCATCAGCAAAATCTGTTTTTGCACCATTATCTAGTAATAATTTAATTGCTTTTGCATCTTTGCCTTTTAATGCAAGATACATTAAAGCCGTCATTTTATCACAATCAACAGCATTCACATCAACACCTTTTTTAATAAGCATTTCTAGCACTTTAATATCAGCACCTTTTTTACTTGCTGCGATTAACGATGTTAAACCTTTTTTCGTTTTAACATCAGCTTTTGCACCTTTTTCGATTAAAAGATCAAAAATACCATCAGTACCTCTACCAGTTCTCATAGTAATATCAATTAAAGCATTGCTTCCTGCATTATTAAGAGCGTTAATTTTAGCACCTTTTTCTAATAGAAATTTCACAACATCAACTTTATTTTTTCTTACTGCAAGCATTAAAGCAGTATTTCCATCATTATCAGTTGCATTGATATCAGAACCTTTGCTTAATAAAAATTCAACTGATGTAACTTTGTTTTTTTCAGCTGCGTGCATCAATGGTGTTCTGCCGTCTTTATCTGTTTTATTAACATCAAGACCTAAACCAATGATTTTTCCAAGAAGCTCTTTTGAACCTGATTTAGCAGCCATTGATAATAAATCACGACCATCTTTATTAACTTGTTTTGGATCTAATCCTTTAGCAATTAACAAATCAATTACTTGTGGTGCATTTTCACTAACACGACCGTGTCCGCCTTTTACTGATTTATGTAACGCTGTATTACCATCTTCATCAACTGCATTGATTGTTTCTTTGCTAACATTTTCTAATAGCCATTTGAACACTTCAATATTATCATTACCTACTGCTTCGTGAAGAACCGTTTCACCTTCATCACTTTGAAGATTTGGATCTTCAACCGAATTAAAGATAAATTTCACAACTTCTAGATTTTCATTTTCCCCTGCGTTGTGAATAGCACCTTCACCTTTATCATTTACTGCGTTAATATCAGATAATTCAGCAACTTTTTTAGCAATTGCTAATGTTTTCGCAGCACCTGCTCTCACACCGATAGTATTACCTTTTTTATCAATAGCTTTTGGATCAACGTCTTGTTTTAATAAAAAATCAATAAATTCAACATCTTTTCTATTTTTAATAGCAACATTTAATAAACTTCCGTAGCTTGCATCAACAACATCTTTTGGAGCAAGTTTTGATTTTGTTTTTAAATATTCAAAGACTTCTTGTGTTGATCCCCAAGTTGCCCAACCAAGTGCACCAATATCGTGGTGACCTTTTTCATCTACATTAGCACCTTTTTCTTCAACAAGATATTTAATAACTTCTAATGAAGCACCTTTATTTAAAGCACAAAGTAATGGAGAAAAACCACCGCTTGCTATTTCTAAAGGATCATTTCCTTTTGCAACTGACGCTTTAACGGTTTCAAGGGTTGCATTTTCCCAAAATTTTGTAGTAACTAATTCGTTATCTCCACTTCTTGAACAACCGTGAGCAAAAGCTGAATTACTAAACAAAACAGCACTTAATACAAGTACTAATTTTGATGTTTTTGATAGTGTAAATTTTTTCATCTGTGAATCTCCTAAAATTCATTTATGTAATATTGTCGTATTAATTTGTTCTTCTAACAATATTAATCCCATTTGAATCTGAAGTAACGAACATAACCAGTACCTGGATGTTTAGCCTTCATATTTTTTGAAGATAACTCAACTTCAACATCTTCTTGATAGTTTTCTTGATCTTCAACAGAAGTATCTACTCGCACTTTATAACCAGCATCAAGAATTTTATCTTCTAATGGAATACGAATCACTGCACGATCACCTGGAGCTGTTGATGCCCCTGTAATTGCATCTAAATCTTGAGGATTTCTTCCTAAATATTTCCACCATCTTGGTTGATCAGGATACCATCTTGGGTTATCACCAGACACCCACAAGGTTCTTACATATTTATCTTTATCATCAACAAGATACATCGCAAAATATGCTTCATCACCTTTGTAATCATTTAACTGTACTAAAAAAGTCCCTTCGGCTGCGTTTGCAGAAGTTGCTACAAATGAAGTTGCCGCCACACCTAAAAATAACGCTTTTCTTAAAGCTGATGCCAAAGGATTTTTTCTTAATGAAGATTTGTTTTTCATAAATTCATCCTATAAAGTTTAAAAAAATATCTACTTCTTGTTAAAAATAATTCTTATTAACAAAAACAAAAAGCGATTATATAACAAAACAAACAAGATAACAACTAATGATAATCGTTTTTATTAAAATTTATAACTATTTTTTAATAAACATCTTCTAAATAGCGATTTTGTTTTTTAAGCTCTTCAACGCTTATATCAAGTTTTCTAGCACACATATCAATTTCTTCATATACTGCTTGTGCCATATTGCTACCACCACAAATCATTATGGTTGCACCTTGACTTAATTGCTCTACTATTTCTTGATGATGACGTGCTATTTGTTGTTGCACATAGCATTTATCACCATAACGAGACCACGCTGGATAATAATTTGTTAGATATTGTTTATCAAGCCAATCTTTGATTTCTTCTTGATAAATACCATCAATTTCAGGTGAACGTCCGCCCCAAAAAAGAGTAATATTTCTTTTAGAATAATTGTGTTTTATCATTCCAATAAAAGGAGCAATTCCAGTACCAGCTCCGATCATTATGATATTTCCTTTTTTAGGAAGATGAAAACGAGAATTAGGAATAACGGTTACCTCAATTTTTTGTTCTAATGAAAGATTGCACAGGAAGGTTGAACATAAGCCATTTTCTTGTAATCTCACACAAATTTCTACAAAGTTATCCTTTTTAGCAACTGAACCTAATGAGTACAATCTTGGAATATTACAATCTGGTGGATACACCGCTAACCAATCGCCAGCGATATGTTTTGGAAGACTTTTTGCATTAAATCTTAAAATGCTCATTGAGGCAACATCTTGGGCAAAATCTTGCTTGAAGAATAATGATATTTGATTTGTTTTCGGTCTTGGTACTTCATATTTAGCATCAAGATCAAGAGATAACACTTCGCCCAATGCCCTAACCCAGCTTGAAAATGCTTGAGATGATTGTTTATCAATTTCACCAGTAGGTAAAAGAGCTTTTGCATATTTTTGTTCTAAAACAACCGCTACCTGATGAGCAAAATAACAGAATTTAGGAAATGCACGATCACCAAATCCTAATACTGCATAATTGATATGAGAAAGGTTTACCTTATCTATTTTTTTCAAAAATTGTTTTGCAGACTCTGGCGCATCACCATCGCCATAGGTTGAAGTTAATACTAATAAGGTTTTCATTTTGGAAAATTTGCCATTTATAGCATTCATTTCCGTAGTATGTACTTTAAGTGATTGTTTAACCAAACTATTATGCAGTGCTTTAGCAAATCCCCACGTATTGGCATTTTCAGAGCCAACTAAAATAATAATTTCTGCTTGATTTTTTCTTGCTTGATGATGAATTTTACCACCTTTTCTTTTTCGTGTCTTAAACCACATTATAATGCCTGATATGGCAAAAAAAGGAATAGAAAGCGATGATAAAAACAAAATTATAGCCCACCAAAACGTTCCTTTTCCAGTATGAAGCACAATAATCCAATCTAATATAATCGCCCATATTGAAAGAGGTTGTTCAGAAAGAACCTTACCAGTAAACTGATCGATAAAAATATATTTATTATGCGTTTTAACCGTCCACACATCAAACCAATCACTCGGAATTGGATATACAATTTCCACCACATCAGAGATTGGAATATTTTGCAATCCTTCTAATGTCCAAGGTTCAACTGGTGCTAATTTTTGTAAACTTTCAGGATATTTTGGTGGCACATCTTCACCTGTTGAAACGAATTTAAACGTAACCGCTGATAGCCATAATGCACTGATAATAATAATAAAAATCGGAATGATGACAAGTCGCCCTAATGCACTATGCTGATTTGATAAACCTTTCCAAGACATTGAAGCAACAATATTTTTAATGCCTCCTAGTCTTCGTACTAATAAAATCAAGCCTGAAATAGACAGTAAAAACATTGCAATTGCAGCAATAGCTGGAACAATACGACCACTATCACCAAGTAAAAAAGATCGATGTAAATTACCAATAAACTCATAAATCTTTGGCTCTTCTTTTTTCTTTAAAAATTGCCCTGTTTCAAGTGAAATAGCTCGTTTTTTTATTTTATTACGAATAGTGTAGGTAATGGCAACTTCACCTGATGGATAAATACGCAATTTTTGAGTAGTAATACGTTTATTTTTTTGAGCAATAGTTTCCACTACTTTGGCAACAGACAGCGATGAATCCACAACATTGCCATTGCTATATTGTTCATATAACGGTTTTGTTGCTAATATCGTTCCTGTTAAAGAAATTATTAAAATAAAAAAAGATAAAAATAGTCCTAACCAAAGATGAGTTTTACGCCACATAAACAAAAAGTAATAAAAATGATAATGCTTATCAAAACAAAAGGGACATTATAGTATTTTTATAAATATTTATGCAAATTTTATGGTAAGTTTTTTTATATTTTATTTCAAAAGAATCTCTTGAATCATTATGTATAAGACTTAAACCTTTGTTATCTATTTTATTCCCTAAATTAAAAGAGCTGATTTATATTTATAGACAAATCAGCTCTTTACATTTTAATGATCTAATGTTACAAATTTATTTTTAATCTTTAATAATAGTAACTCTCGCTTGTTTTACCATATTATCAGATACTTCTAGCACCCTTACTTTTAAATTAAAGAAGTTAAATTCTGTATCTTCCGTTGGTATCTTTTCTAAATGCTCTAAAATCAAACCATTAAAAGTTCTTACTTCTTCAAATGGAAGTTTCCAACCAAACATTTTATTCAAATCTCTTAAATTTGCAGAACCTTCAATTAAATAAGATCCATCTTTTTGCTTTTGTACTTCATCATCAAAAGTCGGTGCTGTTGAAGTAGTAAAATCACCTACAATTTCTTCTAAAATATCCTCAAGAGTAATAAGTCCTTTAATATCACCATATTCATCGATAACTAAGCCAATACGCTCTTTATTTTTCTTAAAATTTAATAGTTGCGTTGTAATAGGGGTATTTTCTGGAATAAAGTATGCTTTATCAATAGAGCGAAGCATCATTTCTTTACTAAAGTCATTTTTTTCAAGCATTAAACGAAATACTTCTCTTATTCTTAATATACCTAATACTTGTCTGTCAATACTGTCTTTATAAATTACAACTTTACCGTGAGCCGCCCCTGTAAGCTGACGCATAATAGATTTCCAATCATCATTGATATTAATACCATCAATATCATTACGAGGTATCATAACATCATCAACCGTTGCCTTTTCTAAATCTAAAATAGATAGTAACATTTCTTGATGACTTGATGGAATAAACTTTCCAGCCTCTAAAACTACAGCTCTTAATTCTTCACTATTAACCCCTGTCTTTTCATTATTTTTAATGCGTAAAATCTTCATTAACGCACTAATAATAATATTCATAAAGAAGATTAGCGGTAATAATATCTTTTGTAATGGTGCTAATACAAAACTTACTAAAAAAGCTATTCTTTCAGGATAAATAGCAGCTACTGTTTTTGGCAAAATTTCTGAAAAAATAAGCATAACTAACGTTAAAGCTCCCGTTGCAATAGCAACACCTGCATCACCTGAAAGACGAAGTCCAATCATTGTAGCTAAAGATGATGCTAAAATATTTACCAAGTTATTACAAATTAAAATTAAACTTAAGAGAATATCTGTTTTTGCCAATAACTTATCAGCCTTAATAGCCCCTTTATGACCTTTCTCTACAAGATTTCGCATTTTATAGCGATTTAATGACATTAAAGCTGTTTCAGAGCTTGAGAAAAAAGCAGAAATTAAAAGAAGAATAGCAACAGCTATAAATAACGTGCTTATGGGAATCGAATCCAAAGTTATTTCCTATATTAATTAATCAAAAATGAGAAATTATTATAACCAATTTATTTAAAATTTTCATTGAAAAAATAAATAATTGGTGCTTTTTAATATCAAATTTACTAAAAAACAGGCAAACAAAAAAAATATTAAAAAAATTTGTAAATTTTAGTTGCATTCATACCGCTATTTATATAGAATACACATCGTTCGGAGGAATGGTCGAGTGGTTGAAGGCACCGGTCTTGAAAACCGGCGAGGGTTTGCGCCCTCCGTGAGTTCGAATCTCACTTCCTCCGCCACTAATTCTTAATGCTTTTGCTTTTATGCAAAAGCATTTTTTTATCTCAAATTTTTAATTCTCAAATAACTAGCAATCATCTATAATAATTATTATAATAACCGTTATTTTTCTTAAAAATTTCCTTATGCAATTTACAAAAATGCACGGACTTGGTAATGATTTTATGGTTATTGATGCTATTACCCAATCAGTAAGAATAACCAGCGATATTATCAAAAAACTAGGTGATCGTAATTTGGGAGTTGGCTTCGATCAACTTTTGCTGATTGAGCCACCTTTTGATCCTGATCTTGATTTTCATTATCGAATTTTCAATAGAGATGGCAGTGAGGTCGAACAATGTGGCAATGGAGCTAGATGTTTTGCAGCTTTTGTTCATCATAAAAAACTTACTAATAAAAAAAATATTAAAGTAAGTACTGCGAAAGGTAACATTATCCTTACCTTCAATGATGATAAAACTATTAGGGTTGATATGGGAAAACCTGAATTCGAACCCCAAAAAATTCCATTTATTGCTCAAAAAAAAGAAAAAAATTATCTTTTATTAACATCAGAGCAAACAGCAATGGCAGGCGTTGTTTCTATGGGAAACCCTCATTGTGTGGTAACCGTTGATAATATAGAAACAGCACCTGTTTTAACACTTGGTAAATTATTAGAAAATCATAACCGCTTTCCACAAAAAGCCAATATTGGTTTTATGCAAATTATCAATAAAAATTATATAAAATTAAGAGTTTTTGAACGTGGCTGTGGCGAAACACTAGCTTGTGGCAGTGGTGCTTGTGGTGCTGTTGCTGTTGGGGTAAATCAAGGCGTATTAGGATCAAAAGTAAAAGTCGAGCTAAAAGGCGGTAGCCTTGATATTGAATATTTAGGTGAAAATCATAATCTTTTTATGACAGGATCAGCAAATTTTGTCTTTGATGGTGAAATTGATCTTGGTCGCTTCTTAACGTATTACTAAGGATTTATTGTGCATTTTAAAACTATTTGGAGAATCATTGGAATTTTATTAATGTGCTTTTCTTTTTCATTATTAATTCCAGCAATAGTGGCAGCTATTTATCGAGATGGAGAAGGAGTTACATTTCTCTTATCATTTATGATAAGTTTTAGTTCAGGCTTTTTATTGTGGTGGATTTTTCGTTTCCACAAATCAGAATTACGCTCTCGTGAAGGTTTTTTAGTTGTGGTTCTTTTTTGGCTTGTACTTGGATTTGCAACCTCTTTGCCCTTCTTACTAACTAACTCATTAGAAATTAAAACAGCAGACGCTATTTTTGAAGCCTTTTCAGGGTTAAGCACCACAGGTGCAACAGCTCTTTCAGGTCTTGATAAAATGCCACACGCAATATTATTTCACCGTCAGCTTTCTGAATTTATTGGTGGTATGGGAGTAATCATCTTAGCTGTTGCCGTTATTCCACTATTAGGGGTAGGAGGAGCTTCTTTATATAAAGCTGAAAGTTCAGGGCCTTTAAAAGATAAAAAAATTATGCCTCGTATTAGTGAGATAGCAAAGCACTTATGGATTGTTTACACATTATTAGTAATTATTTGTGCAATTTGCTATTACGCAGCTGGAATGAACGCTTTTGATGCTATTTCTCATAGTTTTTCAACCATATCAAATGGAGGATTTTCAACTCACGATGCTTCAATGGGTGCTTTTGATAATCCAGCTATTCATATTATTGCAACCGTATTTATGCTTTTTGCTGGTTTTAGTTTTTCATTACACATCGTTGCTTTTATGCAAATTAAAAAAGGAAATATCAATAAATCATTGTTTAAGATTTATACCCAAGATATTGAAGCTAGATATTGTTTAATCTTACAATTATTATTAATTTGTATTTTTTCTCTAGGTTTATATTTTTCATTTGAAAATTATTCTTTATCAAAAGCATTTCAACACGGAGCTGTACATATGTCATCAATGGCAATGACTTCTGGATTTACTATTTTTAATGCAAATGATCTACCTCCTTTTTTAGCAATGATGACTTTACTCGCTGCTTGCATTGGTGGCTGTGCAGGTTCTACCACTGGTGGGGTAAAAATAATTAGAATGATGATTTTATGGCTACAAATGAAAAAAGAAGTGAGACAACTTATTCATCCTAATGCTATTATTAATGTAAAACTAGATAAATCAATAATTCCTGAAAATGTTTTAGGTGGTGTATTTGCATTTTTAATTATGTTTGTTTTAGTATTTTGGATACTGGCTTTTGCTGCAATGCTAACAGGAATGGGAGTGCTTGACTCTATAGGGGCAACCTTTGCTAGCATCACAAATACTGGCCCTGGAATAGGCATTACCAGTGGAAGTTTTAGTGATGTTCCTGATAGTGCAAAATATATTTTTGCCTTTGCTATGCTTGCTGGACGACTAGAGTTTTTCTCAATTCTTGTATTATTTTCACCTAGTTTTTGGAAAAATTAAATAAGCGGTTAAAAAAAACACAGATTTAGAAAATAGTAATTGACTTTATTAGATAAATACGTCATTCTATGAGTAATTATTTTAGTGTAATTAATTTATGAATTTTAAGTGCAATATTAGAGAGACGATTAGCACTATGCAACAATATGCATAGTGCGGGTAGTGTTGCATAAAATTAAAGAATAAGAAATCCCGCTTAATGCGGGCTTTTTTATGTTTAAAATCTACTTAAACCTTGGGGGATTTTTATTGATGAAAGTATTAAAATTTGGAGGCACTTCTCTTGCCAATACCGATCGTTTTATTGAAGCTGCTAATATTATTGAACAAGCACATACAAATGATCAAGTAGCTGCTGTATTATCAGCTCCTGCAAAAATCACTAATTACCTAGTTGCCATCGTTGATAAATCAATCGCTAATGAAGATATTAAAAATGATTTTGACGAAGCTTTTTATATATTTGAACATTTAATTATAGGTCTTAAAAAAGCAAATCCAAATTTTGATGATAAAACTATCAGAAATTTTATACAAACCGAACTTAGTGATATTTTAAAAATTGCAAAAAAAGCTCAAGAAAAAACCGCTTGTGAAGATCCTATTGCAGCAAGTGTTCATAGTCGAGGTGAAAAGTTATCAATCGCTTTAATGAAAACTTGGTTTGAAGCAAAAGGCTATGAAGTAACTCTTATTGATCCTGTAAAAAAATTATTAGCTTACGGTGAGTATTTAGAATCTTCTGTTGATTTAAAGGAATCTTTTAAACGAATTGATTATCAATCAATCCCTAAAGATCATATTATCTTAATGCCAGGTTTTACCGCTGGTAATGAAAAAGGTGAATTAGTGCTGTTAGGTCGTAATGGTAGCGACTATTCAGCCGCTTGCTTGGCTTATTGTTTAAATGCTAATAAATGTCAAATTTGGACTGACGTAGATGGTGTTTATACTTGTGATCCTCGTTTAGTTTCTGATGCTATTTGTCTAAAATCTATGAGCTACAAAGAAGCAATGGAACTTTCTTATTTTGGTGCAAAAGTAATTCACCCAAGAACTATTGCCCCTCTAGTTCATAAAAATATCCCTTGTATTATTAAAAACACACAAAATCCACAAGGTCAAGGAACTTCTATTTCAGAACATTCTAACGATGATTTGATGATAAAAGGCATTACTAATTTTGATAATGTAGTAATGCTTAGTGTTGCAGGATCAGCTATGAAAGGCGTTGTCGGTATGGCAGCTCGTGTATTTAAAACAATGAGCGATGCGAACATTTCTGTAATGCTTATTACCCAATCATCAAGTGAGTACAGCATAAGTTTTTGTGTAGCTGGTAAAGATCATAAAAAAGCATTAACAGCCCTTAATAATAGCTTTGAGAAAGAATTAACTAATGGCAGTTTAGATCCAATTGATGTCAAAACTGATCTTTCTATTATTTCTGTAGTTGGTGATGGAATGCGTCAAGCAAAAGGTGTTGCTGCAAAATTCTTTAAGGCATTAGGAAATGTAAATATTTCTATCATTGCTATTGCACAAGGCTCATCAGAGCGTTCAATTTCAGCAGTAATCCCTAAAAATAAAGCTATTTCTGCGATTAAATCAACCCATCAAATGCTTTTTAGTAAGAAAAAAATCATCAATGTTTTTTTAGTTGGTGTTGGTGGTGTTGGCACAAAACTTATTGAACAAATTATTTCTCAAAAAGATTATTTAGCAACTAAAGATATTGAAATTCGTATCTGTTGTTTAGCCAATTCTAATAAAATGATACTTGATGCAGAAGGATTATCTCTTGAGCATTGGGAAAATTGGACTGATTTTGCAACTCAAATTTCTGATTTTGAACTAATGCTTTCATTTATTAAAGTGCATCATATCGTAAATCCTGTATTTGTTGATTGTACGACTGCTAATAGTATTGCAAGTTTATACTCTCGTGCCTTAAAAGAAGGATTTCACGTCGTAACACCAAATAAGAAAGCAAATACTGGTGATTTTGCATATTATCAAGAAATGCGTGAAAATGCTCGTTTAAATAGTCATAAATTTTTATATGAAACAAATGTTGGAGCAGGTCTTCCTGTTATTGAAAATTTACAAAACTTACTTGTAGCAGGTGATGAAGTTTACAGTTTTGAAGGAATTTTATCAGGATCACTTTCTTTTATTTTAGGTGAAATGGATAATGGCGTAAGTTTTTCAAAAGCAACTAAAATTGCAAAACATAAAGGTTTTACCGAACCTCACCCTGCTGCTGATTTATCAGGTGAAGATGTTGCTAGAAAACTATTAATTTTAGCTCGTGAAATAGGATTACAGCTTGAGTTAGATGACATTGAAGTTGAGTCATTATTACCAAATGATTTCGTGATAAGTGATGATTCACAACAATTCTTACAAGATATTGAAAATCTTGACAGCTATTATCAAAAGCTTATTGTGAAAACTCAACAAGAGGGGAAAGTTCTGCGTTACATTGGGGCTATTGATAATGGTAAATGTAGCGTTGGTATTAAAGCAGTTAATAAAGATAATCCTTTATTTAATGTTAAAAATGGTGAAAATGCCTTAGCATTCTATACTCGTTACTACTCACCAATTCCATTATTGCTACGTGGCTATGGGGCTGGTAATGAAGTTACCGCAGCAGGTATTTTTGCTGATATTTTAAGAACTCTTTCAAGCGGTGAAAATTAGATGAAAATTAGCATTTATGCCCCAGCAACTTCAGCTAATATCAATGTAGGATTTGACTCATTAGGGGTTGCTATTTCACCAGTTGATGGCTCGCTTTTAGGTGATGTGGTAACTATTGAAGATTATGATCAAACATTCGCTTGCGAAAATGTGGGAGAGTTTGCAAAATATCTTCCACAAAATAATGATGATAATTTAGTAGTAAAAGCCTATCATCTTTTTAAAGAGCAAGCATCAAAAAAAAATATTCGCCTTAAAAACTTAAAATTAACATTAAGTAAAAATATGCCTATTGGCTCAGGGTTAGGATCGTCTGCTTGCTCAATTGTGGCAACTTTAGTAGCACTTAATAAATTTCATAATAATCCTTTTGATAATAATAAACTACTTACTATGATGGGAATACTTGAAGGCAGTGTTTCAGGTAGTGTTCACTATGATAATGTTGCCCCAAGTTTTCTTGGAAAGATGCAACTTATGGCTGAAACGAAAAATAGTATTTGTAAAGAAATTCCATTTTTTTCATCATATTGGGTAATGGCATATTCAGGGATTGAAGTTTCAACTAAAATAGCTAGAGAAATTTTACCAAGTCACTATCAAAAATCAGACATAATTTCCCAAGCGAATAATTTTGCATCTTTCATTTTAGGTTGTTTTACAAAAGATGATATTTTAGCTTATAAAAAAATGACTGACCTTATTGCTGAGCCATATCGTAAAGATTTATTACCAAATTTTGATAAGGTAAAAGAGCAAGCCTTGAAACAAGGTGCAAGAGCTTTCGGTATTTCAGGATCAGGTCCTAGTGTTTTTGCAATTTGTGATGATTTTGAAACCGCTTGTAACCTTGAAAAATTACTAAAACAAGATTATTTACAAAATGAAAATGGTTTTGTAAAAATTTGCAATATAGATACTCAAGGAGCAAGGGAAATCTAAATAAAATATTTCTTATTGATTTTATCTTCAAACAATTAAACTCCAAAAATTATCTTTAATCTTTGGAGTTTATATTATCACGCTATTTTGGTACTATTTAACTTACTCTTCTTCAAAAAGCTTTAGATCACGATTGCGAACTTGCTGTTTAAGCATATTCACAAAATCATCAACAACGATTGATCCTAAATCCTTACCTTTACGAGTACGTACTGCAACTTTGCCTTCAGCAATTTCTTTATCGCCACAAACAAGCATATAAGGAATACGTTTTAAGGTATTTTCACGGATTTTAAAGCCAATTTTTTCATTACGAGTATCCGCTTTCACACGAAGACCTGCATCAGATAGTTTTTTCACAACCTCTTGCACATAATCAATTTGGCTATCGGTAATATTAAGCACAACTGCTTGAGTTGGAGCAAGCCACGCTGGGAAGAATCCTGCATATTCTTCAGTAATAATACCGATGAAACGCTCAATCGATCCTAAAATAGCACGATGGATCATAACTGGTGTTTTACGATCATTATCTTCTGCTACATAGGTTGCACTTAAACGACCTGGTAGAGCAAAGTCTAGCTGAATTGTTCCACATTGCCAAGCTCTGTCTAAACAGTCTCTTAATGTAAATTCAATTTTAGGACCATAAAATGCTCCTTCACCTTCTTGAATTTCAAATTCTAAACTATTGTGTCTTAGTGCTTCTTGTAGATCGTTTTCAGCTTGATCCCACATTTCATCACTACCGATGCGTTTTTCAGGACGTGTTGATAGTTTTACTTCAATATCAGTAAAGCCAAAAGTTTTATAGACATCATAAACCATTTTGATACAGCTTGTTACTTCGATTTCAACCTGTTCATTAGTACAGAAAATATGAGCATCATCTTGCGTAAATCCACGTACACGCATAATGCCGTGCAGAGAACCAGAGGGCTCGTTACGATGGCAAGAACCAAACTCAGCCATACGAAGAGGTAAATCACGATAAGATTTTAATCCTTGATTAAAAATTTGTACGTGTCCTGGGCAGTTCATCGGCTTAACGCAATATTCACGGTTTTCAGATTTTGTCGTAAACATCATCTCACCATAATTTTGCCAGTGCCCTGTTTTTTCCCATAACACTCTATCCATCATAAATGGACCTTTTACTTCTTGGTAATTATATTCACGAAGTTTTGCACGCACAAAAGTTTCAAGTTCACGGAAAATTGTCCAACCATCATTGTGCCAAAATACCATACCTGGTGCTTCTTCTTGGGTATGGAATAAATCCAATGCTTTACCAATTTTACGATGATCACGTTTTACCGCTTCTTCTAAACGTTGTAAATAAGCCTTTAATTGTTTTTTATCAGCCCACGCCGTTCCATAAATACGTTGCAACATTTTGTTGTCGCTATTACCACGCCAATATGCACCAGCTACTTTTTGTAATTTAAAATGTTGGCAGAATTTCATATTTGGTACGTGAGGACCACGACACATATCAATATATTCTTCGTGATGATAAAGAGCTGGAGTATCACATTTATCAATATTTTCGGTTAAAATTTCTAGTTTGTAATCTTCACCACGAGCTTTGAAAGCATCGTAAGCATCTTGCCAACTACCTACTTTTTTAATGACATCATAGTTAGTTTTAGCAAGTTCAAGCATTCTTTTTTCAATTTTTTCTAAATCATCACTGCTTAATGAATGATCTAAATCAATATCATAGTAAAATCCGTTATCAATGGTTGGACCTATTGCCATTTTACAATGAGGATAAAGCTGTTTAAGTGCGTGTCCTAAAAGGTGAGCACAAGAGTGACGGATAATTTCTAATCCATCTTCATCTTTTGCTGTGATAATTTCTAGGTTTGCATCTTCAGTAATAAGATCACAAGCATCAAAGCGTTTTCCATTTACTCGCCCTGCAATAGTTGCTTTTGCAAGTCCTGAGCCGATAGATTGTGCAACTTCTAAAATAGAAACTGCCTGTTCATATTGACGTTTTGAGCCGTCAGGTAGTGTAATAGTTAGCATAATTTTTTCCTTACAGTGGTAACCCATACCAAAGGTTACTTGTTAAAATAATGAAATAAATGGTAATTTTAGCATAATTTTATTGAAAAATAACCGCTTTTTATTGCAGATTTCATTATTTTACGTTAGAGTTGCAATCATCTAACAATGAACCATAATAATATGAAAAGATTACAGCCTATTAGAGAGCAAATAGACAAAGTAGATCAGCAGCTTTTAGAGCTTCTTTCTCAAAGACTTGCTTTGGTTGAACAAGTTAGTGAAATAAAATCTTGCCATAACCTGCCTATTTGCGATCCTCAAAGAGAACAAGAAATCATTGCTAAACATAAAAAAAATGCTAGAGCTAAAGGTATTTCAGAAACGTTTATAGAAGATATTTTAAGACGATGTATGCAAGAATCTTATAACCTAGAACATAGAAAAAAAAGTAGCAATAATCGTAATAAAAAAATAACTATCGTTGGTGGAGCGGGTAAATTAGGAAGTATTTTTGCAAACACGTTGAAAAATAAAGGTTTTGATGTTGCTATTTTAGATAAAAATGATTGGAACAATGCAAAGAGTCTTATCGATGGTAGTGATGTAGTAATGGTATCAGTCCCAATTTCTCAAACGTTGGAAACTATTAAAAAACTAAAGCCTTACTTAACTGAAAATATGATTCTTTGTGATTTAACTTCAACCAAGGCCAAGCCAATTGAAAAAATGTTAGAAATTCACAAAGGTGCTGTTGTTGGTTTTCATCCTATGTTTGGTAGTGATATTGAAAATTTTGTAAGACAAGTTATTATTGTTTGCAATGGAAGAAATGAAAAACAATACCGCTGGCTTATTGATGAATTTGAAAAATGGGGAGCTAAATTACAACATTGCTTGGCAAAAGAACACGATCACGCTATGAGTTTTATTCAAGCTCTTCGCCATTTTTCAACCTTTGTGTTTGGAAAAAATCTTGCTAAACAAAATATCAATATTGAAAAGATATTAGCTCTTTCATCACCTATTTATCGATTAGAGCTAGCTATGACAGCCCGATTATTTGCTCAAGATGCTTCTTTATATGCCGATATTATTGCCAGCAATCCTCAAAATATTGAAAATATTAAAGAAATGAATAACCTTTTTTCTGAAAGTTTAGCAATAATTGAACAAAACAACAATGAACAATTTATGCAAGAATTTGATGAAATCAAAAATTTCTTTGGTGATTATAGTAAGGAATTATTAGAAGAAAGCTCAAAACTTTTGAAAAAATAGCAATAATAAGCTCATAAAGGTTATGAGCTTATTATTCATAACGTTTATTATGTGATTCTTGATTAAATTGTTTTAGAAGTTCTAATTTTTCCGATATTTGTTTCTCTAAACCACGATTAGTCGGTTTATATAGTTCAATCTCTTTAAGTTCTTGGGGAAAATAGTTCTCTCCTGCAGCAAAAGCATTTGGCTCATTATGAGCATAGCGATATTCTTTGCCATAACCTAACTCTTTCATCAAATTAGTTGGTGCATTTCTTAAATGATAAGGAACAGGATAATCTTGATGTTGATTTACAAGCTCTTTCATTTGGTTAAAAGCGGTATAAACTGCATTTGATTTTGCACAACAAGCTAAAAAAATAACCGCTTGGGCAATCGCTCTCTCTCCTTCAGCCGCCCCAACTTTTCGATAACATTCATCAGCATTTAAGGCAACCGTCATAGCTCTAATATCAGCATTACCAATATCCTCTGAAGCAATGGCTAAAAGTCGTCTTGAAACAACTAACGGATCACAACCTATTTTTAGCATTCTCGCATACCAATATAAAGCTGCATTTGGATCGCTTCCTCTTATGGATTTATGCAATGCTGAAAGTAAATCGTAATAGAGATCACCATTTTTATCACCTAATGCCAAAGGTCTATCAAGCACCTCTTTTAATAGATTCAGCGTTAATTGTTTTGCTCCTTGAACAATCTCTGCCATATCAGCCATAAGCTCTAATGAATTTAGAGCAAGGCGTGCATCTCCATTAGCTAAATCCGAAAGATGTTCAAGTACATTTTTTTCTATTTGAAATGCTTCATCGCCTAAACCTCTTTCATCATCTTTGAGGGCTTGTTGTAAAATTTGCAAAATATCAGTTTTATCTAACCGCTTTAATCTATAAACTTTACAACGAGAAAGCAAAGCATTATTTAATTCAAATGATGGATTTTCAGTAGTAGCACCTATAAAAATAATAAGACCATTTTCAATATGAGGTAAAAAAGCATCTTGCTGTGATTTATTAAAACGATGAACCTCATCAACAAATACTAAGGTTCTTTTACCCATAGCGCGAAACTGTTTTGCTTTTTCAACTGCTTCTCTTATATCTTTAACTCCCGCTGTAACGGCTGAAATTTCAATAACTTCTAAATCAAGATGAGAGGCTAAAATGCGAGCAAGTGTTGTTTTCCCACTACCTGGTGTTCCCCAAAAAATCATTGAATGGGCAAATTTTCTTTCAAGAGCAAGTGATAACACTTTACCCTTACCTAACAGATGACTTTGACCTATGTATTCATCAAGAAAGCGAGGTCTCATTCGATCACAAAGAGGTCTAAATTCATCATTAAAAGAAAAGATGTCATTCATAATAACCTCCTAGGCTCTTCTCGTTTTTCTCCAAAAACGATGACGAATAAAACGCATCACAACAACAACTAATGGCCACAATAGTGCTGAAATTAAAGAGCCAACTAAACTTAGATTATCAAACTGATGCGAAGATTGAAGATTGTCAAGAGCAAAAAATGCAAATTTAACAATGCTAATCCCAATACCGACTAAAAATACGGCTGGAATTATTGATAAATTTCGTAGTTTTAAATGAAATTTGGTAACAAAATATGAAAAGATTGAAAGGATAAGTGCGTGTTGCCCTAATACATCACCTTGCGTTATATCCCACATCAAACCAACAACAAAAGCTGTCATTATTGAAATAATATAAGGCAATGCTAATGTCCAATAAAGTAAAGTTAATAATACATAGCTCGGTCTTAATCCTGCATAATCAGTAGAAATAGGGATAAGCTCTAACACAAAAGCAAAATGAAAAATAAATACCAAAATAATAATTCTTATAATAATATTTCTCGTCATTGTACTTGCTCCTGCTTTATATTAATATCATCTTTTTTTTCTTCTTTATACACAACCCATTTTGCATTGTTTTTATTCTTTCTATTAAGATAATGCAAAGGACTGATAAAATTAGATCTTAAACTAGCAACTTGTTTTACGTTTTCAGGAGAAAGCGTATCAATTGTTTTTACATTATCTCCACTTGTCCAAACTAACAACAAATAATCAAGATGATTAAGAGAAGCACTTGGTTTTGCTTTTACCATTAAAAAAGGCGATGTTTGTGAAGATTCTATTTCTGTTACTGTTGCAATAGGATAACCTTCTGGAAAACGTCCTCCTATCCCTGATGTAACAAGAAGATCACCAACTTTAATATCCTGATCCTTTGTTAAATTTTTAATAATTAATTCATTACTACTATCATTACCATCTAATAATGCGCGAACATTGGAACGCAATACTTGTACAGGAATACTACTTGAAGAATCAGAAATGAGCAATACCCTTGAACTTATTTCAGATGTAGCAATAACTTGACCTACAATACCTTGTTCATCAATTAAAGGCTGACCTATAAATACGTTATTTAATCTTCCTTTGTTGATAATAAGCTGTTGATGTTCTTTATTCTGCTGTGAAATTATAACTTTTGTTACTTTTTTCAGCTCATCTTCTTTAATCGGTGAGCCAAGAAGAATTGATAAGCGATCATTGGTTGCTTTAAGATTCTGCATTTTTAAAAGCTCACTATTTTTTTCCCTTAAAAGAGCTTTTAAATTTTTATTCTCTAAAAGTAATTTTTCAGAATCAATAAAACGTCTGCCAAAAGAATCTAATGCCATTTGTGGTGTACTTGCCACATAATAGATACTTATTGAAAAACTTTCCAAAATATTTCTAAAACTTTTTACTGCTTGAGATCGTCCATCAGTAAAAATTAATATAACAGAAAATAAAACCGCAAAAAATAAGCGAACTCCTAAAGATTGCGGTCTAAAAAATAATGAATTCATAATAATGTTATTTTCACATTAAAGCATTAATCATTATAAGTATCTAAAAATATATCGCCTCTGTGAAGATCAATTCTTTCAAGAGCAATACCACCACCTTTAGCAACGCAAGTTAAAGGATCTTCTGCTACAATTACTGGAACACCACAAGCATCTGAAAGTAACTGATCTAAATTTTTCAACAATGCACCACCTCCTGTTAATACCATACCACGTTCAAAAATATCTGCTGCAAGCTCTGCTGGACACATTTCTAAAACACTTTTAACTGCATTAACAATACCTTGAAGTGGTTGATCAATAGCTTCAAGAACCTCTTTAGAGGTAATAACAAAACGACGTGGAGCTCCTTCACTAATATTGTGACCGTGAACTTCCATTTCTTTATTCTCTTCCTCTTCACTTCCTTTATCTCTAAAACAAGCTATAGCTATCTCTTTTTTAATACGTTCAGAAGTAGTTTCACCAATAACGCTACCAAATTTACGACGAACATAACAAGTTATAGCCTCATCTAATTTATCACCACCGATGCGAACAGAATCAGATTTAACAATACCATTTAATGATAAAACAGCAACTTCTGTTGTTCCACCACCAATATCAATCACCATAGAACCACGAGCTTCGTGAACAGGAAGACCTGCACCTAATGCTGCAGCCATTGGCTCTTCAATAAGGTAAACTTCTCTCGCTCCTGCTCTTAAAGTTGCCTCTTTAATCGCTTTTTTCTCAACTTGAGTTGCTCCTGCTGGAACACAGACTACTACACGAGGACTTGGGCGTAAAAAGTTAGATGTATGAACATCTTTGATAAAACACTGTAACATCTTTTCAGTAACATCAAAATCAGCAATCACACCATCTTTCATTGGACGAATTGCTGTAATACTTTGAGGGGTTCTTCCAAGCATAAGTTTTGCATCACGACCAACAGCTGCAATAGCATTACTACGATTGCGAACATTTGTTCTTACCGCAACTACTGATGGCTCGTTTAATACAATACTTTGTCCTTTTACATAAATTAATGTGTTAGCTGTACCTAAATCGATCGAAAGATCGTTTGAAAATAAACCTCGAAATTTCTTGAACATAAAAACCTATCTTTACAATATAAAAAATTATTTTAATTTTACTTAAATTACCTTTTTTTTTCAATGAAATTCTATTGAATTTCCTTAAAATTAATTTGGGTTAAATTTGTAAAATCCTGAATGTTTGTAACCGCTTGATCACTAAACTCTTCCCTATCAAAAGCTATATCACCTTCTACTCCATCAATAACACTATCGTGTTTGATTGATTTAAAATCGAAAAGTTTAGGATCACATAAATGAGATGGCGTAACATTTTGAATCGCACTAAACATTGTTTCAATTCTTCCAGGATATCTACGATCCCAATCATTGAGCATTTCTTTCACTACTTGACGCTGTAAATTTGGTTGTGAACCACAAAGATTACAAGGAATAATAGGAAATTCTTTTGCTTTTGCGTATTTAATAATATCTTTTTCCTTACAATAAGCAAGAGGACGGATTACGATTTGCTTACCATCATCACTCATAAGTTTTGGTGGCATAGATTTCAACTTACCTCCATAAAACATATTTAAAAATAAGGTTTCAAGCATATCATCTCTATGATGTCCTAATGCTATTTTAGTAGCACCAAGCTCAGTTGCTGTACGATATAAAATACCACGACGCAGACGTGAACAAAGCGAACAAGTAGTTTTTCCTTCAGGAATTTTTTCTTTTACAATACCATAGGTATTTTCTTGAACAATTTTATATTCAACCCCTAAACTTTCTAAATAATTAGGCAAGACATCTTCTGGAAAACCTGGTTGTTTTTGATCTAAATTAACCGCCACAATATCAAAATTTACTGGTGCATTTCTCTTTAAATTTAATAAAATGTCTAAAAGTGCATAGCTATCTTTCCCACCTGATAGACAAACCATCACTTTATCACCATCTTCAATCATATTAAAATCAACAATAGCATTACCCACTAAACGACGTAACCTTTTTTGCAATTTATTAAAATTATATGTTTGTTTTTTTTCTAATTCTGTATTCATTATGAGCATTAAAAATAAAATAAGGAGAGTATTATATCATACTTAAAAATAGTATTTAACAATTCATAAACACTAAAATGACAATAACAAGGATAATAAATGATAAATTTAAAATGGAGGTACGCCCCGGAGTCGAACCGAGCTACATGGATTTGCAATCCAGTGCATAACCGCTTTGCTAGCGTACCGTGGAGCGGGAAACGAGGCTCGAACTCGCGACCTCAACCTTGGCAAGGTTGCGCTCTACCAACTGAGCTATTCCCGCACTTGAAAAACAGGTACAATTATAATGTATTAAAAAAAATTGTCAAAGATTTTCTTATCTTTTTAATTTAAACGATTAAAAAACAAGCTGAATTTCACTTATGAATACAAAAATAAAATTCAGCTAAATAAAAATTTTATCTAGGACAATCAATCGCTTTCCATTTTTTATTGTAACATATTTTTAATTCATTATTATAATATTTCATATAAGCACCATTAAGATGAGAATTATGATTTCGCATCCACTTAAAAAACTCTTTTTTATTAAGTTTACTTGTTGGTAATGATAAATTTTTAAATAATGCCTTTTGCATCATAAAATAGTCTTTTGGATCGCTAAATGCACAAGCTCCGTGCTTTTCCCACTGCCCTTGCAACAAAGATTTACCTGGTGATTCTTTCATAAATTGATTAAGAATTTTCTCGGCAACAGGTGGTAGATCACCTTTACAAAAACGAGGATGATCTTCTGCATATCGTGCTGATTGACTTTGCGGCCATAATCCGTGAATTACCCAACCAAACTTGTTACTATCATCACATTGAAACTTTAATCGTTTAGGAATATATCCCGTTGATTGTTTTTTATATTCACAAAATCCAGGTGACCAAGAAAGTACTAGCATATAATAATCAACAGAAGCATTTTTATTCATTCCAATCTTATCATAACTCATATCTGTATCATAATCTGTTTCTTCATAAGATGTATTGTTTTTACTTTGAGATTTTGTAGATTTAAAATTAATATTAACCGCTTGATTATTTGATACTGATTTTTTTTCTATCTTATCTTCTGCTTTATTATTAGAAAAGAGGAAAGATGCAATAATTATAATTACTCCTAAAATAGTACTTAATAATTTTTTATTCATTGTTACTCCTTATAAAAAATATAATTTAAACCCCAAAAATTGCACTCAACTTTTGGGGTTCTTATTACGTTTTAAACTATCCTAAAATCTTTTCAAGCTCGCTACTTACTTCTTCAACTGATTTTGTTCCATCAAGTTTAAAATATTTTACGCCTCCTTTTTGAGCTTCATTTTGATAGTACTCAATAAGAGGTTTTGTTTGGCTATGATAAACTTTTAAGCGATCTAATACCGTTTCAGGTTTATCATCAACACGGATAATTAAATCTTCACCAGTTACATCATCTTTTCCTTCAACTTTTGGTGGGTTGTAAACGATATGATAACTACGTCCTGAAGGTTGATGAACACGACGTCCACTCATACGCTCAACAATCACATCATCAGCAACATCAAATTCTAATACAAAATCAATATCAACGCCCATTTCTTTCAAGCTATCTGCTTGTACAATAGTGCGAGGAACACCATCTAGTAAGAAACCATTTTTACAATCTTCTAAACTAATGCGATCTTTTACTAATCCCATAGTGATTTCATCAGGAACTAATTTACCAGCATCCATTAGAGCTTTTGCTTGTTTTCCAAGTTCAGTACCTTCCTTAATAGCTGCACGGAACATATCACCTGTTGAAATTTGTGGAATGCCAAATTTTTTCATAATAAATCCAGCTTGCGTACCTTTTCCTGCACCTGGTGCACCTAAAAGAATAATTTTCATACAAAACTCCTTGATCTTGTTGTTTACTACTATTAAAAAACTCCCAATAATATAGCATATTTGCCTTCAAAAAGAAACTTCTATATAATCTAGCTCATTTTTAAATGATAAGCGGTAAAAATAATTTAAGTTTTATCATTTTTTCTTAAACAATTTATTTATATGTTATAATTTTATATTAAAACAACCTCTTATAAAATTACATTATATACACTTGTTTTAAATTGTATTTAAATAAAAAGTTAAAAAATAGTTTTTATTTGAAACTTTTTATCTTTGTATTTTTTATTTTTAAAAAAGCACTTTTTTTTTATTTTTTATTCTGATATAAATAGAAACACGAACAAAATTTAGTTACCTTTTGTAACATTTTTATTTTAATAGTATAAGGAGTTTTATATGAAAAAATTATTATCACTTTCTGCAATAACATTATTAGGTTTTTCAAGTTTAAATGTTCAAGCACAAGAAGATGCTATTGTTACTATCGGAACAGGCGGTCAAACTGGTGTTTATTATGTTGTTGGGCAACGAGTATGTGATCTTGTTAAAAGAAACTATAAAGAAGATCATATTAACTGTAAAGCTCCTTCAACTGGTGGTTCTATTGATAACTTAAATCAAATTGCTAATAATTCTATTCAAATGGGAGTGGTGCAATCAGATTGGCAATATCACGCATTTAATGGTACAAGCAAGTTTGAAGGAAAAGCAAACCCTAAACTTCGTGCGTTATTCTCAATTCACCCTGAACCATTTACTTTGGTTGCTCGTAAAGATTCAGAAGTGAAAATGCTTGATGATTTAAAAGGAAAGCGTGTAAATATTGGTAATCTAGGTTCTGGGACTCGTGGCACATTTGAAGTATTATTAAAAGCTAAAAATTGGACTGAAAATGATATAATTCCTTCTTCTTTAAAAGCAAGTGAAATGGCTCAGCAATTAAGTGATGGTAACTTAGATGTTATCAGCTATAATGTAGGTCACCCAAACGGTGCAATTGAAGAAGCTGCTGCATCAACTGATATTACTTTAGTTCCTGTAACTGGAAAAGAAGTTGATAAACTAATTGCAGATAATCCTTTTTATGCAAAAGCAACTATTGCAGGAGGACTTTACAAAGGAAATGATAAACCTGTAGATACCTTTGGCGTTTATGCAACTTTAGTAACTTCTGCAGATGTACCTGAAGATCAAGTATATGCAATTGTAAAAGCAGTATTTGAAGATCGCAATTTTAGAAAATTTAAAAAATTCCATACCGCATTTAACTATTTAAAACCTGAAGATATGATCAAAAATGGTCTTTCAGCGCCTCTTCATAAAGGTGCAATTAAATATTATAAAGAACGTGGTTGGATTAAATAATAATTATTCATTTTATAAAAATTTTTCATACAAGGGAGCACTCTCCCTTGTTTTATTTACTTTTTATTATATTAGATTATGAAAGCAAAAGATTTAAACAATACAGACTATCAAGTTTTGCAAGAAATGATTGCTGAAAATGATACAGGTGGACGAAATCCAAAAGGTTTTGCAAAAAAACTCATTATTTTCACCGCTATCTTATGGTCATTGGTACAAATTTATTATGTATCTCCCTTTGGTTATACCCTTCAACCGTTATTACATAATGCAGGTATTAATTTTAATCCTGTAATAGATGATTCATCAGCTCGTGCGATTCATTTAGCCTTTGCTATATTTTTAGCATTTTTAACCTATCCTGCATTTAATAGCTCATCTCGTAGAAAAATTCCTTTCATTGATTGGGGATTTGCTATTGCAGGAGCATTATTGGCGTTATACGGTATATTCTTCTATGATGATTTAGTATCTCGTATCGGAAATCCTAATACTCAAGATATTATTGCAGGAATTATAGGAATGTTGCTATTACTTGAGGCAGCAAGAAGAACCCTTGGACTACCATTAGTTATTATTGCCATCATCTTTTTGTTTTATAATTATGTAGGACAATTCTTTCCTGCTGAATGGACAATAAGTCATCGAAGCGGTACGCTTTCACACATTATTAACCAACAGTGGATTTCATCAGAGGGAATCTTTGGTATTGCGTTAGGTGTATCAACAAAATACGTATTTTTATTTGTACTTTTTGGGGCATTGCTTGATAAAGCAGGGGCAGGAAATTATTTTATTCAAACCGCTTTTGCCTATTTAGGACATTTTAAAGGAGGTCCTGCAAAAGCTGCTGTTGTTTCTTCTGGCTTGACAGGTCTTATTTCTGGCTCATCAATTGCAAATGTAGTAACGACAGGAACTTTTACCATTCCAATGATGAAACGTGTTGGCTTTTCAAATGAAAAAGCAGGGGCAGTTGAAGTTGCATCATCAGTAAATGGACAAATAATGCCACCTGTTATGGGAGCAGCTGCATTTTTAATGACTGCTTATGTAAATATTCCTTACAGCCAATTAGTAACTCACGCATTTTTACCTGCTGTTATTTCTTATATTGCACTCGTTTATATCGTGCATTTAGAGGCAATGAAACTTAATTTACAAGGTCTTAAGCGAGTCGATCCTCCTAGCCCAATTATGTTAAGTTTAATCAGAATTTTAGGCACATTTATTACTATTTGTATTATATTTTTTGCATTATATTACGGTTTAAGCTGGATCAAAGAAGCTACGCCTGAATATTCATTATTGATTATTTTAATAGCATTATTATTTATTTACTTAACGCTATTGGCTCGAGTTGCAACTTTTCCAGAACTAGCACTAGATGATCCTGAAGCTCCTATTGTAAAACTGCCTTCTGCAAAACCTACGGTCAATTCAGGATTGCATTTTTTGATTCCTGTTGTAGTGCTAATTTGGTGTTTGATGATTGAAAAAATGTCACCAGGTTTAAGTGCATTTTATGGAACAATGGTATTATCAGTCATTTTGATAACACAAAAACCAATTTTACACTATCTTCGTGAAGATAAAACCTCTGATATCAAACAAGATTTACTTGCTGGTTTAAAAGATCTAAAAGACGGTTTAGAAACTGGTGCAAGAAATATGATTTCGATTGGTATTGCAACTTCAACCGCTGGAATTATTGTTGGCGTTGTAGCATTAACCAGTTTAGGCTCTTCTCTTTCTGGTATTATAGAAACCCTATCAATGGGTAATATTTTATTGATGCTTATTTGGGTTGCTATTTTTAGCCTTATTTTAGGAATGGGGCTACCAACAACTGCAAATTATATTGTAGTATCAAGTTTAATGGCTGCCGTCATTGTTGAAGTAGGACAAGCAAATGGTCTTATTGTGCCAATGATTGCGGTGCATTTGTTTGTATTTTACTTTGGAATTATGGCTGATGTAACGCCACCTGTCGGTCTTGCTTCTTTCGCAGCAGCCGCTATTTCAAAAGGTGATCCAATTAAAACAGGATTAGTTGCATTTTTTTATAGTTTACGCACCGCTATTTTACCATTCTTATTCATCTTTAATACCGATTTATTATTGATTGATGTTGGCTATGTAAAAGGGTTTATTGTATTTGTGGTTTCCACCATTGCAATATTACTTTTTACCAGTGCAACTATGGGCTACTTTATTACTAAAAATAAAAAATGGGAATCTTTGGTACTATTGCTTTGTGCCTTTATGATGTTCCGCCCTGGCTTTTTTATGGAAAAACTCTCACCTTCAACACAAACCTTTGATGCCAAAGAATTTGTTACTGAAATTGAAAAAGCTCCAGCAAATCAGCCTTTTATTTTAAAAGTATCAGGTGAAGATTTAGGAAAAACGATAACTTATTATGCCCAAATGAATATTCCTGATGTATCACCAAGTCAGCGTATTAAAGAGCTTGGATTAGAGTTGTTTAATGAAGATGAAAAATTGATGATAGATTTTGTGGAATCTAACTCACCTGCAGATAAAGCAGGGTTAAGTTGGGATCAACAAATTATTTCTGTTGCTTTACCTATTGATAATTATTCAAAAGAATGGTTCTTTATTCCGCCACTTCTAATTGCGTTTATGATTTTTAGACGTCAAAGAAGAAGAGAAAAAGAACATACGCAATAATCCACTGTTGAAAATAAAATGTAGCTTAATAATTAAGCTACATTTTTTTATAATGAATAGATTATATTAAAAGTTTGGTTATTTTAAGATAAATAGGGTATGATAGTGATTCGATTTTAATATATGGATGTATTCATTGACACAATTTAAACAACTAGAGTTATCAAAACCTATTTTAGATGCGGTTTTAGAACAAAACTATCAAACACCAACACCAATTCAACAACAAGCAATCCCTGCTATTATGCAAAGAAAAGATGTAATTGCAGCGGCTCAAACAGGAACAGGAAAAACAGCAGCTTTTGTACTACCAATATTAGATCAATTATCAAAAGGAGTTAGTGCTAAATCAAACCAAGTTCGCTCACTCATTTTAACACCAACAAGAGAGCTTGCAGCACAAATAGGTGAAAACATTTCGTTATACAGCAAATATTTAAACATAAAGTCAGCTGTTGTTTTTGGCGGTGTAAAAATAAACCCTCAAATGCAAAGATTATGTAAAGGTGCTGATATTTTAGTAGCGACTCCAGGTAGATTGCTAGATCTCTATCAACAAAATGCTATTCGCTTTGAACAATTAGAAGTTTTAGTGTTAGATGAAGCTGATCGTATGTTAGATATGGGATTTATTCACGATATTAAAAGAATTATAAAATTATTACCTAAAAAACGTCAAAATTTATTATTTTCAGCAACCTTTTCGCAAGAAATAAAAAATCTTGTTAAAGAGTTGATCAAAAATCCTATTGAGATTTCAGTTACTCCTGAAAATACTACGGTTGAAAAAGTAACGCAAATAATTCACCCTGTGGATAAATCAAATAAGACAAAGTTATTGATAAAGCTCATCAAAGAACATAAATGGCATCAAGTGTTAATTTTCTCTCGTACTAAACACGGAGCTAATAGATTGGTAAAACAGTTAGAGAAAAAAAGCATCAGTGCTGCAGCTATTCACGGTGATAAAAGCCAAGGTGCAAGAACGAGAGCATTAAGTGAGTTTAAAGAGCAAAAAATTCAAGCCTTAGTAGCAACAGATATTGCAGCTCGAGGCATTGACATTGATTTATTGCCAATAGTAGTTAATTTTGACTTACCAAATGTTGCTGAAGATTATGTACATCGTATTGGAAGAACAGGTCGTGCTGGTGAAGAAGGAAGAGCTATTTCTTTAGTTTGTGCAGAAGAATTAGATGACTTAAAAGGTATTGAACGATTAACTCAACAAGTATTATCACGAGAAATTATTGAGGGTTTTGAGCCAGTAAATACTTTAGCAATAACTAAATTAGATACCAGACCTATCAAAAAGAAAAAACCTAAAAAGAAAAAAATAAAAATTTAGATGAAAGAATAATATGAGATTATTAAGATTAGTGATATTGTTATTACCGCTTTCAATACCTACTTATGCAAATGATTGGGAAAAAATTGACAAACCTATACAAGGAAAAATGCAGTCAATTGGAAAATATTTTAATGGCTGTGTCATAGGTGCAAAAGCATTACCCTTACAAGGTAGAGGCTATCAAGTTATTCACTCCTATAAAAATCGATTTTACGGACATCAAGATCTAATTAGTTTTATAAAAAAATTAGGAAAAGAAGCTCAAAAATCAAAACTCTCAACCGTATTGGTTGCTGATATGGGAATGCCTGCAGGTGGACGTTTTTCATCAGGACACGCAAGTCATCAAACAGGTCTTGATGCTGATATTTGGCTTCGTTTGGGTTCTTTAACAAAAGAGCAAGCCGAAAACCCAACAGCAACAGTTTATGTAAGCGGTGAAAAAACCAATAAAAATTGGACGGTAGATCAAGCTAAACTTATTCGCCTTGCTGCTTTAGATAAAAAAGTAGCACGCATTTTTGTTAATCCTGCGATTAAAGTTAAACTTTGTGTAACGGCACGGGGCAATCGCAGTTGGCTTCGTAAAGTTCGCCCTTGGTATGGACACACCGCTCATATGCACGTACGTTTACATTGTCCTAAAAATTCACCCTATTGTAAAAAACAAACTCCAACAGCCAAAGGTGAAGGCTGTGGTAAAGAACTTTATTCGTGGTTTATTCCTAAAGATCCAGCAAAAAAAAATAATAACCCTAAAAAGAAAAAAATGCCAAAACCTCCAGCATTATGCCAAAAGATATTATTATCACAATAATAAAAAATATATTAAAAATGGTAATCATATCTCAATAAGATTTTAGTTACCATTTTTGTTATAATTATCAATTATTTTAAGAACCTTACTAAACTATGAAACAACTGAACTCACGTGCTATCGCAACGCAAATTTTATTTGAACTTTTTGAAAATAAAAAATCACTTTCAGAAACTATTGATATTCACTGTGTAAATTTAAACGAAAAAGATACCGCTTTGGTTCGTGAAATTTGCTTTGGGGTGGCTCGCTTTAAACCTTATTTAGAAGATATTTTAAAAGAATTATTACAAAAACAGCTTAAAGGTAAAAAATATCTAGCTCACATTTTGCTTTTAACGGCTTTATATCAAATCATTTTTCTACGAGTGAAAAATTTTGCTGCGGTAAATGAAAGTTTAAATGCAGCAGCTCAATTAAAAATGACTCCACTAAAAGGCTTGCTCAATGGTGTGCTACGCAACTTTTTACGCAATCAAGAGCAAATTTTACAAAAAACAGATAAAAAACCACAAACTAATCACCCTGATTGGATCGTAAATCGTTTGAAAAAAGATTATCCAAACTGGCGTGAAATTATCAATGCCAATTTACAAAAACCACCGATGTGGATCCGTGTAAATACGGCTAAAATTTCAAAAGAAGAATATGCACAAAAAATCGCTCATTTGGTGCAAAATAATGAAAAAATGTTACCGCTTGATATGCCAAAATCAGCAATTTTATTAAACAAAGCGGTCAATGTGAGAGAGCTTTTTGCATTTGATGAAGGATTTGCAAGTGTGCAAGATCTCAATACACAACGGGCTGCATATTTTTTAAATCCACAAGATAATGATGTTATTTTAGACGCTTGTGCCGCCCCTGGTGGCAAAACTTGTCATATTCTTGAACTTGCTCCAAAATCTAAAGTATATGCGTTGGATTTGCATCAAGAAAGACTTAACAAAGTTCAAGAGAATTTAGACCGCTTAGGACAACAAGCGAGGCTTATTTGTGCTGATGCTTCAAGTGATGAGTGGAATAAAGAGCAAATTATGTTTGATAAAATTTTGCTTGATGTTCCGTGCAGTGCGACAGGGGTAATTCGTCGCCATAGTGATATTAAATGGCTTCGTGAAGAAAATGATATTGATAATCTTGCTGCATTACAACTTGAAATTTTACAAAATAACTGGAAAATGCTCAAAGAAGGTGGTACCTTGTTGTATAGCACCTGCTCTGTTTTCAAACAAGAAAATCAAGAACAAATTGAAAAGTTTTTAGTAATGCAAAAAGATGCTCAATTATTACCACTTGATTATGCAGGTGAGAAACATCAAATGCTACAGTTTTTACCACGAGAAAATGCAGGCGATGGTTTCTTTTATGCACTTTTACAAAAAACAAAAGGATAATTTAATGAAGCACATAGGCACACAAACAATAGAAACAGACCGTTTAATACTAAGAAAATTTAATGAAACAGATTACATCAAAGCATTTGAACATTGGCTTAATGATGAAAGAGTAAATCAATTTATGAGATGGAGCTTAATCCATTCTCTTGAAGAAGCAAAAATTTTAGTTAATACTTGGATTAAAGAATATCAAGATTTATCTAATTACAAATGGGCTATTACTTTAAAAGATAGCAAGGAACTTATTGGTGTTGTCGGTGCGATGATAAATGATGATTTACAAAGTGCAAATTTAGGCTACTGTTTAAGCCCTTTATTTTGGAATCAAGGAATAATGAGCGAAGTTTTAAAAGCTATTTTTGATTTCTTCTTTAATCAAGTTAATTGTAATATTATTACCGCACGACACGATAGTCGTAATATTAACTCTGGTAAAGTTATGCAAAAAGCTGGAATGAAATATGAAGGCACGTTAAGACAATCTGAAATTAACAACAGTGGCATTTGTGACTCTGTTCATTACTCTATTTTAAAAGAAGAATATTTTCTAAAATCTTAATTTGATCTCCTTAATATAAATATAATTTTAATTAACGCCCCTTTATTAAATTAAATTTAATTTTAAGAGATTAAAAATATTTAAAATAGACTTTTTTTGCTATTTTATTTGAAAAAAAATATCAATAATGTAGAATTTATAAATATTATTTATTATTTTAAAACAAAGGCTATATTAACAATGAAAAAATCATTTATCTTACAACAACAAGAAATTAGTTTTACAAAAAACACTTTTACTCAAAATTTAATTGATTATTTAGGTGTTGTCGAAGTACAAGGTCCTATTTTAAGCCGTGTTGGTAATGGTTTTCAAGATAATTTATCAGGAATTGAAAAAGCAGTTCAAGTAAATGTTAAATGTATTAAAGATGAAAGTTTTGAAGTAGTTCACTCTCTTGCAAAATGGAAACGCCACACACTTGCACGCTTTGATTTTGCTGTTGGTGAAGGTTTAGTAGTTCATATGAAAGCACTTCGCCCTGATGAAGATAGTCTTGATGAAACTCACTCTATTTTTGTAGATCAATGGGATTGGGAAAAAGTTATCACTAAAGAAGATCGTAATTTAGATTTCTTAAAGCAAACCGTATGCTCAATTTATAAAGCATTATTTGAAACAGCACAGGCTGTTAAAGAAAAATTTAACGTTGAAAACTTCCTACCACAAGAAATTACTTTTGTACAAAGTGAAGATTTAGTAAAACGTTATCCAAATATGAACGATAAAGAGCGTGAAAATGCAATTTGTAAAGAGTTTGGTGCTGTATTCTTAATTGGTATTGGTGGAGCATTATCAGATGGTAAACCTCACGATGGTCGTGCACCAGATTATGATGATTGGACAACACCATCAGAAGGTGAATACAAAGGTTTAAATGGTGATATTTTAGTATGGAACCCTGTTTTAGAACGTGCATTTGAAATTTCTTCAATGGGTATTCGTGTTGATGAAACAGCACTTCGCAAACAGCTTGCGATTACAGGTGATGAAGATCGTTTAGAATTAGATTGGCATAAAGATTTAATTAGTGGACGTTTACCTTTAACTATTGGTGGTGGTATTGGTCAATCACGAGTTGCTATGTTACTTCTGCAAAAAGGACACATTGGTGAGGTTCAATCAAGTGCGTGGCCTAAATCGGTAAGAGCAGAATTTACAAATCTTCTGTAATATTTTAGAACAATAATATATTGCCAAGCCAAATAGCTTGGCAATTTTTTTACCACGCTTGATACACCTTAAAGGCATTATTTTGATTGATAATTTCAAAGCAAGAAAATGATTTAGCTAAAATATCACCATAAGGAAGATGAGCATTAGCAACAATAATAAGTTTTCCATTTTTACTTAAATGATCTTTTGCATTTTTTATAAGATTTTCAACCGCTTGATAGTTAGTTTCTGTGCCACTGTGGAAAGGTGGATTTGACACAATATAATCAAATTTTTGGCTGATATGTGAAAACACATCACTTGCCACAATTTCACCTTCAAGATTATTGATAACTAATGTTTCTTTAGTTGAAACTAAAGAAAGTGAATGAATATCACTAAATGTGATCCTAATATGAGAATTTTTAAATTTTAAATAGGTGCCAATCAGCCCACAGCCACAACCTAAATCTAAAACTTTTCCTGATAAAGTATAATTTTCAAGAGTTTCTAACAACAAACGTGAGCCGTTATCCACTTTTCCAGAATTAAAAACACCAGATAATGATTTAAGCGTTATATCTTGATAGGTAAAAGTTTGCCAATAATCTTTTTGATTAAAATCAACCTGACTAGTTAAGCTAAAATGAAATAATGATGAACTTCTTGCACTATCTATTTTAGCAATATCACCAACCTTTTTTAGCATATTTACTGCTGATTTTACGCCTGATTTATTTTCACCAACAATCAAAAGCTCTGTGCCAATAGGCTTTGTATGCAAAAATTCTTTTAAATCATATTCACACTCTTTTTTATTTTTTCCCCAAAAATATATCGCTAGATCACTATTGCTCTTAAATTGTTCAGTAAATTCAAGCTCTTGATTATTACAATAATCAAAAAAACGACTTTGACAATGAACTTGGTTATGAGAAAAAATATTTTTTAAATTATCGGTGATAAAACCGAAGAAAAATAATGATTTATTTTCAAAAAAATCACTATTTCTTAATAAAACTTGGGTTGATGCTGATAACATTACATACTCTTATGATAAAATAATGCTTATTGTAACGATTTTTTGATACTTTGTGGGGATTTTATGACAAATTATTTAACTCGTAGCGATTTGTTATTAAAACAAATGAGAGTTAAACGTTTTATGCTTGCAAAACCTGAACGATTATTAGGTTTTACTAATGCACCATTAGATCCTGAAAAAAAATTTATTATTGTTTGTGATGATGAAATCATAATCAATGATGTTATCTCTGATATTTTAGCAACCTTTGATCTCAATAAAGAACAATTACTCATAATAGATCAAAAAACTTTTTTAGAAAAAAATATTAACCACACACCAATCCTTTGTTTTATTGGAAAAATGGGTAATAAAGCGGTTGAAAAATCACAAGATTTTGCAACACTTATATTAGATGATTTTAATTATCAAACATCTCACTTTAAAAGATATCTTTGGCAACAAATAAGCTATATTTTATGATGCAGATCAGTGAAATTTTAGAACAAGATTTTGAAGAAATATTTACTATTGAACAAAAAGCATTTGAAGAACCTTGGACTTTAGGAATGCTTAAAAACTGCTTTGGTAAGCAATATCTTAATCTTAAACTCACTATTGATAATAAGATTATCGGATATGTTTTGTGTCATTATCTATTTGATGAAGCCAGTATTTTTAATATCGCTATTGATCCAACATATCAAGGGCAAGGTTTAAGCAAAAAATTACTTGATCATCTTACGACTATCCTTAAAAAACATAAAATCAGCTCTATTTTTCTTGAAGTACGAGTGAGCAATCAAGTCGCTATTAATTTATATAAATCTTTTGAATTTGAGCAAATTGGATTTCGCAAAAACTACTACCGTTACAGTGACGGCAGTAGCGAAGATGCGATTGTTATGATGCGAACTTTATAATTATTCACCTCTAAGCGTGCTTGCTGGGGTTATTTTCGTTGCATTTAAAGCAGGATATAAAGCACTTAATAAACTACAAAGCACAGAGAACATTGTAATAACTAAAATTTGTATTGGATTGATTTGAGATGGCAAAACAATAGAGAAATTAAGAGCAAGCATAATATCTGTTACAAAATATGCAATAATAGAGCCTAATAAAATTCCTAATATCGTTCCCCAAAGCCCAACTCGTAGTCCTTGAAATAAAAATACTAATAAAATTTCAATTCGTTTTAAACCAATAGTTTGTAAAATAGCAATTTCTGTTTTTTTATCAATAACCATCAAACTTAACGAGGTTAAAATATTTGAAATAGCTACTAAAATTATCAAGCTAATAAGTAACCCTATGATATTTTTCTCCATCTTAATAGCTTGAAAAAGTTCACCTTTAACCGCTCGCCAATCAGAAATGTTATAGTCTTTTTCATTATAAAAAGCCCCAAGTTTACTTACTTGATAAGGATCCTTTAAGAATAAACGAAGCCCCTGTGCTTGGTTAGATTTTATACCTAATAAAGCGTTAAGATCGTCAAGATGGGTAAAAATAGTAACATTTTCACTATAATCTTCAGTAAATCCTGCAACGGTGAATAATCGAGAAATAGGAACTCTTCCAAAAGGTGTAAATCTTGTTTTTTCAATAAGGCTAATACGAACTTTATCTCCAATACCTACATTGATTTGAGATGCCAAATATGAGCTAATAATAATTTTAAAATCTCGTTTAGGTAACATTTCACTAACTGGTATATGATGAAGACGACTGTCATCTTTTGCATCAAGAACACCAATCATACTGCCTACTAACACCGAATTTTCACTTTGAATAATAATTTCTGATTTGCTTATAGGCGTGCTATAACGAACAAAATCAGGTGTTTTAAATGGATTTATGCGATCAAGATTTCCCTTTTTAGGCATAACTATCGCTTCAATTTCATTTTTAAATACTCTTTGCTTTTGTTGATTTTCAAGCCCATTCATTACTGAAATAACAATCACAAGAGCCATTACTCCAAGGAAAATACCAATTTTAGCAAGCTGTGAAATAAGGTTACTAAAACGCTCTCCTCGTTTTGCTGAATATTTTTTAGCAATAAATAAAATGCTGGAAAAAGTTAATGTCTTATTCATATTATTTCTTTAAAAATTTATGTGCTGCAATCTGTTTGCCATCAAGTCTAAAAATATAAAAATTCATTTGATTTGATTTAGTATAGCCTATAAGCTGTCCTTTCTTAATCATTTGATGATTTTTAAAGGTTAGATTATCATCTAAACTTAAATCTTGGTAAACACTAATATTTTTACTATCGTGAGCAATACCTAAAACACGTCCACGAGTTCCAAGATCATCACTGCTACGATAATATAAAATACCGTCACTAATAGCATAAACAGGTGTTTTAGCTTTAACGCTATAACGAACAGCAAAATTTACCCCAATAGATCGATTGATTATACTACCTTTTACTGGTGGATTATAAATATTTTTAGCAACAAGAGGTCTAATTTTATATCTTTTTAACAAACGAGCAACGGCATTTGGTGAGCTTGATTGACTTGCTGATTGCTCTTTTTCACGTTTTTCTCGTGCAATTCTTTCTTCTCTTTCTTTTTTAAGACGTTCTTGTTCAGCTTTTTTCGCTAACTCTTTACGTCTTAATTCTTCAGCTTTTGCTTTTTCAGAAATTTTACGTTTATAGTCATCAATATAACGCTGTAAATTAGTTTCTAAAATTTGATGGTATTGTTTCTTTTCATTAAGTTCACGTTTTTTTAGGGCTAATTCTTCATTTACCGCATTAAGACTTTTATCTAACATTGCTATTTCTTTTTGTTTTTCTCCGATAAGTTCATCTAACAAGCGTTCATTAGCACTTGCCTGCAAACTTGAAGCAATGCGGTCTTCTATTTGTCTTCTTTTTTCTTCATATTGCTGTAACTTACTTTCATATTTTTTACGCTCTAATCTTAAATCAAGATCATCAATACCAAAAAAATCATTATAACTTGAAATTTGACTATTTAATTTTGCAATATCTTGTACTAAAACCATCATTTCTTTATTATTATGATCAATTTTTCCTAAAAATACTTCTATTTGTTTTTTATTCCTTGCGATCTTATCTTTTTCAATTCTAATATTTCGCTGAATATTTATTTTTTGAGATCTCAAAGCGGAGGCTTTTTCATCAATTTTTGCATACTCATCTTGTAAGATTTTTATTTCATTTGACACTGCTGTAATACTTTTTTGACGTAGTGAAATTTCATAATCAAAAGGATTTGCTGTTAAAAAAGTAACAGGAAACAATAAGACAAGTAACAAAAATTTAATATATTTCATCAATAAGCTCTTTATAATAACTAGAAGAACCATTTTAGCGAAAATCTGCTCAAAAATCTGCTTTTATAAGAAAAATAGTGTAAAATAACACTGTTTTTATTAACTATATAAAGGAAAGTACTATGGAACTTGTTTTTATCAGACACGGTCTAAGTGAGTGGAATGCTCTTAATTTATTTACAGGTTGGCGTGATGTAGATCTTGCTGAACAAGGTGTTGAAGAAGCAATCGCTGCAGGTAAAAAAATTAAAGAAGCAGGTCTTGAATTTGATATTGCTTTTACTTCTGTTTTAAAAAGAGCAATTAAAACTTGTAACTTCGTTTTAGAACACAGTGATCAAATTTTTGTACCACAAGTAAAAACTTGGCGTTTAAATGAACGTCATTACGGTGAACTTCAAGGTTTAAATAAAAAACAAACTGCTGAAAAATATGGTGATGAGCAAGTTCACATTTGGCGTCGTTCTTATGACACTCTTCCTCCATTACTAGATCCACAAGATCCAAATTCTGCACATCAAGATCGCCGTTATGCACATATTCCTTCAAATTGTGTTCCAAATGGTGAGAACTTAAAAGTAACTCTTGAACGTGTTCTTCCTTTCTGGAATGACCAAATCGCACCTGCAATTCTTTCAGGAAAACGTGTTTTAGTTGCAGCTCACGGTAACTCGTTACGTGCGTTAGTTAAACACCTTGAAGGAATCAGCGATGAAGATATTATGGGCGTTGAAATTCCAACAGGACAACCATTAGTTTATACACTTGATGAAAAACTAAATGTTATTGGTAAAAGATACCTATAATTATAATTTGAATCATCTGTTATTTAAAAATAACTAATAAATAAAAAGTCGTTTAAATCATTTTATAAAAGATTTTAAACGACTTTTTTACAAGATTAAAAACTCAATTTAAAATTATTTTCTTAAACAATATCACCAATTTTAAACCAATCAGAGCGACCGTTTAAGAAATCGCAAACTTTCATTGCTTTCTTACCGCTTGGTTGAATTTCCGTAAGCATTAAACCTTGTTTCATTGTATTTATTACTATCCCTTCTTTGCTTACTTCAACAACTTCACCAATTTTTGCATCTTTAGTAATTTCAACTACTTTTGCTTTGTGAATTTTAATTCTTTCAAGTTTATCATTAACCATAATTTCTAAAAATGCCATAGGTGATGGAATATAAGCACGAATTAAACGCTCAATTGCAACAGCTTCCATATTAAAATCCAACTTTGCCTCTTCTTTGGTAAGTTTTGCTGCGTGAGTTGCAAGGTTATCATCTTGCTTAATAGGCTCAAAAGGATTAGATTGCAAGCGATTTACCACTTCAATTAAAGCATCAGGTGCAATTTGAGCTAATTTATTATAAAGACTATATGATGTTTCATCACTTGCAATATCGCATTTAGCAAAATGAAGCATATCACCAGTATCCATTCCTTCATCCATTTGCATAATAGTAACGCCACTTTCTTTATCACCAGCAAAAACAGCACGTTGAATAGGTGCTGCACCACGCCAACGAGGAAGAATAGAGCCGTGAACATTGATACAGCCGTATCTAGGTGCATCTAGTACTTCTTTCGGTAAAATTAATCCATAAGCAACAACAACCATTAGATCTGCATTCAATGCTTTAAATTCTTCTTGAGCTTCTAAATTTCGTAATGTTTTTGGTTGATATACAGGAATATTATGCTCTAATGCTAGCTCTTTAACAGGACTTTGCATAATTTTTTTACCACGCCCTGCTGCTTTATCTTCTCTAGTATAAACAGCAATAATGTTATGATTTGTTTTCTCTAAAAGTGCTTGTAAATGTGTTGCAGCAAACTCTGGTGTTCCTGCAAAAATAATATTTAATGGTTTCATAATATATAAATGTGTTAGATAAAAATAAGCGGTATAAAATATTTACAAAAAAACGAGGCTTAATGCCTCGCTTTGTGATCATCAAAATCTTATTTGATTTTACGACCTTTATAGAAACCATCTGCAGATGCGTGATGACGTAAATGAGTTTCACCACGATTATCAACTGATACTGATGCAGTAGTTAAAGCATCGTGAGAACGACGCATACCACGTTTAGCACGGGTTTTTCTATTTTGTTGAACAGCCATTTTTACTCCTATTAATAGTTTATTTAGCTAAGTTTTTTAATTGTGCAAGTTTCTCAAAAGGATTAGGTTTTTCATCTACCTCGTCAGGCAATTGCCCAAAACTTTGTTGAAATGCTTGCGTTTCACACTGTGATTCTTCGTGTTTAGCAATAAGTGGTAATGCTAAAATTAGTTCATCAATTAAACTTTGTTCTAAATCTAGCTCATTAAATTCGTTACATTCAACAACCTCATAACATTCAGGAATATCATCAATATTTTTTAATGATCTCAATGCACAAAGTTTAAATTCTGCTTTTAAATGATAGTTAAAATCATTGTTACAACGTTGGCAATTTAAGAGAACCTCTGTTGCTATGTAACCTTCAAGAATAGTTAATCCTTGATCGTCTAGATAAACATTAAAGCAAGCATCAGCGTCACTGATTATTTCAGAAACTGATTCTTGTAATCTCGAAAGTTTATTAAGTGGATAATAACCACAATATTCACTACGCTTTTGTGCGTCTTTTCGAGGATTGATAAACTGGGGTAACTTTACCTTTTGCATAGATGAGAGATTTTACCGATAAAATGCTCCATCGTCAAATAAAATTATCATTTTTTTGCAAAAAACTTGTTTTTCTTTAAAAAAGAACTATTTTAAGAAAAAATAAGGCTTTGTTTTTATCTCAAAGCCTTAAATTAAAAAATAATATTTATTTCTGTGTTTTATCAACGGCTGCCGTAAACAATACATCTGTTGATGAGTTTAATGCCGTTTCTGCACTATCTTGAACCACACCAATAATAAAACCTACGCCAATAACTTGCATAGCAATTTCAGCAGGAATATCAAACAATGCACAGGCCAAAGGAATTAACAAGAGAGAGCCTCCTGCAACACCAGATGCTCCGCAAGCACAGATTGATGCAACAATGCTTAATAATAATGCTGTAGTGAAATCAGGGGTAATACCTTGTGTATGAGCAGCTGCCAATGTTAATACCGTAATAGTAATTGCAGCACCAGCCATATTGATAGTTGCTCCTAATGGAATTGACACCGAATAAAGCTCTTTATTCACGCCAAGTTTTTCACAAAGAGACATATTTACAGGAATATTTGCCGCACTACTTCTCGTAAAGAATGCTGAAATACCACTTTCTCTTAAACATCTAAACACTAATGGATATGGGTTTTCTTTCGTTTTGATATAAACAATTAGTGGGTTTAACACAAACGCAACAATAAACATTGCACCCAATAGCACAGCAAGCAAGTGTAAATACCCTAAAAATGCACTAATACCATTACTTGCAATAGTACTTGATACTAATCCAAAGATACCAACAGGAGCAAAAGCAATTACTACTCTAACAATCATTGATACACCTTCAGATATATCGTGAAATACATCTTTGGTTGCTTGGTTTGCGTGTCTTAAAACTAAGCCTAAACCAATAGCCCACGCTAAAATACCAATAAAGTTTGCATTTGCAAGAGCTTCAATAGGATTGCTTACAATGTTAAAAGCAAGGGTTTTTAAAATTTCAGCAACACCTTGTGGTGGCATCAATTTTGTTTCAGGTTGAACTAATTGTAATTCTGATGGAAACATAAAACTTAATGTAACTGCTGTTAAAGCAGCTAAAAATGTTCCTACTAAATAAAGTACGATGATAGGGCGTAATTTAGCATTTGAATCAATATTACGATTTGCAATAGCACTTAATACTAAGAAAAATACTAAAATAGGGGCGATAGCTTTTAATGCTTTAACAAAAACGCTACCTAAAAATCCCATATCAGTTGCGATTGATGGAGAAATTAATGCTAGAATTAAACCTAGAACTAATCCAATAAATATACGAAACACTAGACTACCACCTAGCAACTTTTCTGAAAATGTTTGCTTCATTTTTCCTCTTTTGTTATAAAAATAATAATTTGAGTTTTTAAACTATCGAATTTTACTCATAATTGCAATATAAATATTAAGAAAAAATGATATTTTTGGAAATTTTGTTGAAACTATTAAGAAAAAACAATATTTTTTAAATATTATCAAAAAATAATACTAATTTATTTGATACATTAAGAACCCAAGGGGGCGTTTGCGGTAAAGCCCTTGAACCTAAAATTCAAAGGGCGAGTGGGAATGCTATTCTTTAGGCTTCTCGCAAGCGAGCCTGCTCACCGAATAGTCGATTTGCACTCTAATATCATAGTATAGGACAGGACATTCCACGCACGCTTCCCTTCGGCACTTTCCATTTTATCAAATTTTAAAAAGAAAACGAGAACTTTTTTAATTTTTCTCGTTTATTTGAATTATTTATAAAGTAAGCGGTGCTAATTTAACCATTTTTATCAAAATGTTTTAATTCAGCAAAGCAAGCATCAACCATTTCTATGGTTTGTTTTTTCTCTTCAATTAAAATATTAATTTGCTCTTCTTTTTTCTTCAAACGCTCTTCAAGATCTAAAATTTCCTGCATTTTATCTGCTATTTCTAATTTTTGTAGTTCAATGGTTTGTTTTTGATCTTCAAAAAGATTACGATTTTTAACCGCTTGATCAAGCTCTTTTTGTTTAAGCAACTCAAGTTCTTGACTTAATTGACTATTTTCTTGAAGAATATGATTAAATTGATCACTTTTTTGTTTATTTGAAGCAAATATATTAAGAGCTACTAAAGATTGAATCTGATGGCTTGTCCAATTAGGAGCGAGCTTTGCAATATATTGATATTCTTTAGTAATTTCATCAACAGATTTCAATATTAATTCTTTATCATTGTCATTAAAATTAACATCAATAATACAACCTGCAATAGATAAGGTTTCCATTGTCATAAAAAAGCAACTCCTTAAATTTATTTTCTCATCAATTTTTGCTATTATGCCATTTATTTTCTTTATAATTAAGTGATTATGCAAAAAAAATTGGTAAAAGAATTAAATTCTTTATTAAAACGCCTAAATATTCCTGCAACTAAAGTAGAGTTGCACGGATTTTTTAGTGCTTTAGCGGTAGTTGGACTTCGTGGTGAGACTATAAATTATTATTTAGAATCATTGTTATCAGATAATGGTAAAATTGGTAGTGTAGCACTTTCTCAAGCGATGAAATTTTTTGATGAATTTACACCTTATGTAGAAAAAACACCGAATTTTATTCATCATATTATTGATTTAGAAGATACCAAAGTATCTGTTGCAAGTCATATTGAACATTTAAGTAGCTGGACGAGTAATTTTTTACTCGCTCTTATGGCGGTAAAACCCAACATTCAAAAAAGTAGTCAAGATATGAATGAAATTATTGAAGATTTAGGTGAAATTGCAAAAGTTGGCTATGATAAAGAACTTAATGATAAAGAACAAAAAGAAATGATTGATGAGGTAATTAGTTATTTAGAAGATATTAGCTTTTTTATTCTCTCTCATTTTAATGGATCAAGTATTGTTATGAAAGGCAATACTATAAACTAATTATTTTTTAAGGAAACATTATGAACACATTACACACAAAACTTTTAATTTTAGGCTCAGGCCCTGCGGGATACACAGCGGCGGTTTATGCAGCTCGTGCGAATTTAAAACCTGTTTTAGTTACGGGAATGCAATTAGGTGGACAGCTTACCACAACCGATGAAATTGAAAACTGGCCAGGGGATTTTGAAAGAACCACAGGAACGGCATTGATGGATCGAATGAAAGCTCACGCTGAAAAATTTGATACACAAATTATTTATGATTACATCAACGAAGTGGATTTTTCAAAGCGTCCTTTTACCCTAAAAGGCGATAGCAATATTATTACTTGTGATGCGTTGATTATCGCAACAGGTGCATCAGCAAAATATCTTGGTTTAGAGTCAGAAGAAGCATATAAAGGTCGTGGTGTTAGTGCTTGTGCAACCTGTGATGGTTTTTTCTATCGTAATCAAGAAGTTGCTGTTGTTGGCGGTGGAAATAGTGCTGTTGAAGAAGCTCTTTATTTATCAAATATTGCAAGCAAAGTTCATTTAGTGCATCGCCGTGATACGTTTAGATCTGAAAAAATTCTTATTGAACGTTTATACAAAAAAGTTGAAGAAGGCAAAATTATTTTACATACTGACAACGTATTAGATGAAGTGTTAGGTAATGCGATGGGGGTTACAGGTGTTCGTTTAAAATCAACCAAAGATGAAAGCACCAAAGAGCTAGAACTTTCAGGTGTATTTATTGCAATCGGTCATAGTCCAAATACCGCAATTTTGGGTGATCAATTAGAAATGAATAACGGCTATATCGTGGTGAAATCAGGGCTAGATGGCAATGCGACAGCAACTTCGGTAGAAGGTATTTTCGCAGCAGGTGATGTGATGGATCATCAATATCGTCAAGCAATCACCTCAGCAGGAACAGGTTGTATGGCAGCGTTAGATGCTGAAAGATTTTTGGATAAACAATAATGAGAAATCCTATTCATAAAAGACTAGAAAAGTTTAAAACGTGGCAAATGCAATGTTTTATGCTGTGTTTATGTCAAAGAATGCTACCTAATTATCAACTTTTTGCAAGCTCAATTGAGCGGTCAGAAAATGCAAAAATTTTGCAAAATATTACCGCTTTATCTTGGGAAAATTTAATGGTAAAAAATAGCAAAATTAATTTTGATCGCCAGCTTGAAAAACTTGAAGAAATTATTTTTGATGTAAATGATTTTGACTGCTACGGTATTCTTCCTGCTGTTGATGCAACTCAAGCTATTTCTTATCTTTTACATAGCATTATAGCAGGTGAAAGTTTAGATGCTGCAATTAACATTAGTAAATTATCATTAAAAACGGTAAGAGAGTTTGTTGAGTTTAGTGAAGATCGTATATTGAGTGATGAAGAACTAAAAGATAATGAGATGATCCAATCTGAGCTTGATGTACAATGGCAAATTTATCGCATTCTTAAAGATTGTGAAGATTATGATCTTGAGCTTATCAAAGATTTGCGATCAGAAATAATTGCTGAAAATGTTAGTAATATTCGTATAAGCTTGGATTAACCACAATTATGATTAACCAAGTCTCACAAACATTGCTTGCTCCATACGGACTAGATCAGAAATCACTGCTTAATATTTTTGATTGCTTTAATGATTCAAAAGTTGAATACAGTGATATATTCTTTCAATTAAGCATTGATGAAAGCTGGTCACTTGAAGATTCCATTATCAAAGAAGGTGGCTTTTATATTGATAAAGGGGCATCAATTAGAGCGGTAAATGGTGATAAAACAGGTTTTGCTTACACCGATCAAATTAGTTTTGAAAATTTAAAACGATGTGCCATTACAAGCGGTGCAATTTGCAAAAATTTAGTATCAAATCACCGCTTTCAATGTCAGAAAGAGTTTATTTCACAAAATATTATCAAAAGATATCCTGCAATCAATCCGCTTAATTCATTAACTAATGAGCAAAAAGTTGAGCTTCTACATCTTATTGATAAAACGGCAAGAGCTGAAGATCCAAGAGTAAGCGAAGTTAATGCTTCATTGGGAATTATTTATGAGGAAATTTTAGTTGTTGGAACTGATGGTACTTTTGAAGCTGATATTCGCCCTTTAATTCGTCTTTCTATTTCTGTGTTAGTAGAACAAAGCGGTAAATGTGAACGAGGTTCTTGCAGTGGTGGAGTTCGCTCTGGGTTAGAGTTCTTTTTTGAAGAAGATATAAGCGGTGAAATAAAAGCTGTTGCAATGGCAAAAGAGGCAGTTCGTCAGGCTTTGGTTAATTTGAGTGCTAAAACATCTCCTTCAGGAACAATGCCTGTTGTGTTAGGTGCTGGTTGGCCTGCTGTTTTACTGCACGAAGCTGTTGGGCACGGTTTAGAAGGTGATTTTCATCGTAAAGAATCATCAGTTTTCACCAATAAAATTGGGCAGCAAGTAACTAGTGAGCTTTGTACTATTATTGATGATGGCACTATTACTCAACATAGAGGATCAATTAGTGTTGATGATGAAGGTGTTCCATCACAAAAAAATATTTTGGTTGAGAATGGTATTTTAAAAGGTTGTTTACAAGATAAAATGAATGCTCGTTTGATGGGCGAAAAACCAACGGGAAACGGCAGACGAGAGTCTTTTGCTCATCTTCCAATGCCACGAATGACAAATACTTATTTACAAAATGGTAATAGTGAATTTGAAGCAATGATAGAATCTGTTAAATATGGCATTTATGCACCTAATTTTAGTGGCGGTCAAGTTGATATTACCAGTGGTCAATTTGTATTTTCAACTTCTGAAGCATATTTGATTGAAAATGGAAAAATAAAATATCCTATTACAGGATCGACATTGATTGGTAGTGGTATTGAAGTAATGAATAATATTTCAATGGTTGGTAATAATTTTAAATTTGACTCAGGTATTGGTACTTGTGGCAAAGATGGGCAGACAATACCGGTTGGTGTTGGTCAGCCTTGTGTAAAAGTAGATGCTATCACGGTTGGTGGTAGAGGATAATATTAAAAGGAATAATTATGGCGTGGATTCAATTAAAAATAGATGTTGATGCAAAAGAAGTGCATAACTTAACAAACTTTTTAGAGCTAAATGAAGCATTAAGTGTAACCTATATGGATAAAGAAGATACTCCTATTTTTGAGCCAAAACCTGGGGAAACTCGTCTTTGGCAAAATACGGTAGTAACTGCTCTTTACGATGCAGAAGTTGATTTAATACCTCTTGTAGAAAAGCTTAAACAAGCGAAGATTTTACATCAAGATTTTGCCTATAAAATTGAACAACTTGAAGATAAAGATTGGTCTCGTGCGTGGATGGACGATTTTCATCCAATGCAGTTTGGAGAAAAATTGTGGATTGTACCAAGTTGGTCTGAAATCCCTGATCCTAATGCAGTAAATGTAATGCTTGATCCAGGTCTTGCTTTTGGAACAGGAACACACCCAACAACTGAGCTATGTCTGCGTTATTTAGATGGCGTAGATTTACAAGGTAAAACGGTAATTGACTTTGGTTGTGGTAGTGGTATTTTAGCTATTGCAGCTTTAAAATTAGGTGCTAAGCGTGCTATTGGCATTGATATTGATCCACAAGCAATTACAGCAAGTGAATATAATGCTCAAAATAATGGTGTAAGCGATAAGTTAGAGCTTTATCTACCTCATCAAATGCCAAAAAATCTGCAAGCTGATGTGATGGTTGCTAATATTTTATCAGGTCCATTAAAAGAGTTGTACCCTAATATTGATGCGTTAGTGAAAAATGGTGCTACCCTTTGTTTATCAGGCGTACTTTCTGTACAGTTTGATGGCGTGAAAGAAGTATATCAACAAAGTTTTAACATTGATCCAATCACTGAAAAAGATGAATGGTGTCGCATTACAGGACTAAAAAAATAATGAAACATATTTTATTATTAAATGGTCCAAATTTAAACCTTCTTGGAAAACGAGAGCCAAATATTTATGGCTCTCAAACCCTTGCAGAAATTGAGCAAAGCATTATTGCTCTTGGTGCAAAAAATAATATAAAAGTAACCGCTTACCAATCCAATAGCGAATCGGAATTGATTGAAAAAATCCACAATGCGATTGATGATATTGATTATATTATTTTTAATCCAGCTGCATACACCCACACCAGTATTGCCCTGCGTGATGCCTTACTTGCAGTAAATATTCCTTTCATTGAAGTACATTTATCTGATATTAGCAAAAGAGAAAAATTTCGCCAACATTCATATTTTAGTGATATTGCTCAAAAGGTTATTACAGGTTTTGGCTTTAAAGGTTATGAAATGGCATTTGAGGAAATTATTAAGAAATTTTAAAGAAAAACTCTTAATAAAAAACGATTATTTTTAAGAAAGCAAAAATAAAAATAATCACATTGATTTTTATTTAATCACTTAAAACAAAATTAGAAAAAAAAAGCAAAAAATATTTGCAATTATTAAAAAAAACAGTATTATATTGTCTTGCACACAATGTGGTGAGATGGCCGAGAGGCTGAAGGCGCTCCCCTGCTAAGGGAGTATGGGGTCAAAAACTCCATCGAGGGTTCGAATCCCTCTCTCACCGCCATTTTTATTGTGATTGCTATCAAATTACGCACCCATAGCTCAATTGGATAGAGTACTCGGCTACGAACCGAGCGGTTAGAGGTTCGACTCCTCTTGGGTGCGCCATTTACTCTCTTATCCAACTATTATTTCATTCTAGAAGTTATTGTATGTTAGAGTTTGCTTTTCAAGAAAACGTACCTAGTTACTATTCTTATTCAAAAAATATTGAAATTTCATTCGATCCCTTAACTAAAAATTTAGATGCCGATGTTTGCATTATCGGTGCTGGCTTTACTGGTTTAAGTGCTGCTATTGAACTTGCCGAACAAGGAAAATCGGTTATTGTTCTTGAAGGTGCAAGAGTTGGTTTTGGTGCATCTGGTCGTAGCGGAGGTCAAGCTATTAGTGGCTTTGATGAGGGATTATTAGATTATATTGAAGAAATAGGTCTTGAAAAAACAAGAGCTATTTGGGATATGTCACTTGAAGCGGTTGATATTATTCATCAAAGATGCAAAAAATTTAATATAGATTGTCATTGGCAAGCAGGTTATGCAACTGTTGCTAATAGTGAAAAAGATGTTGAATATCTTGATTTTATGAAAAAAGTTCATTCAACTTTATTTGATTATCACCAATATGAATTATGGGATAAAACAAAACTTGAACAAAATCTAGGTTCAAAAAACTATCAAGGTGCTTTATTTGATCCACTTTCTGGCCATATTCACCCATTAAATTATTGTTTAGGACTTGCACAAGCTGCTGACTCTTTAGGCGTGCAAATTTTTGAACAATCACCAGTTATTGATCTTGAAAAAGGTGAAGTGGTTTCAGTAATAGGTGCTGATTTTAAAGTGAAAGCTAAAAATGTTATTTTAGCAACAAATGCTTATATTACCGAGCTTTCTAAAAAAATCACTCAAGGAATAGAGAAAAAAATTATTCCTGTTGAAAGTTTTATTATTGCAACAGAACCTTTAACTGATGAGATGGCAGATAGTGTTATTAAAAATAGAATGGCTATTTGTGATAGTAATTATCTTCTTGATTATTACCGCTTAAGCAAAGATAATCGCCTATTATTTGGATCTGATGCAAGTAAAAATGTTGATATGATTGCTAAAATGCGTCAAAATATGCTTGATGTATTCCCTCACCTTGAAGATATTAAAATTGATTTTGGTTGGGCAGGTCCTATCGATATGACAATGAATGCAACACCTCATTTTGGTCAAGTTGATAATATTTATTTTGCTCAAGGTTTTTCAGGACACGGTGTTGCTTTAACAGGTCTTGCTGGTCGTATTATTACTGAAGCGATTTTAGGAGATACTACTCGTTTAGAAATATTTGAGTCTCTTAATATTCCAACATTTTATGGTGGTAAATACGCAAAAAAAGTAGCTGCTAAAATGGGTGTACAATATTACAAATTTTTAGATAAATATTTTTAAAACAAGGAAGGAAAATGAACAATATCCCAATTAGAACACAAGCAGAAATTGACAAAATTCGTATCGCTTGTCAGCTATCTGCAGAGGTATTACTAATGATTGAACCTTTTGTAAAAGAAGGTGTTACAACAGGCGAGCTTGATAAAATCTGCCACGATTATATTATTGAAAAACAAAAAGGGATTCCTGCTTGTTTAGGTTATCACGGTTTTCCAAAATCGGTGTGTATTTCTATCAATGAAGTAGTATGCCACGGTATTCCATCTGATAGTAAAAAATTAAAAAAAGGTGATATTGTTAATATAGATGTTACCGTTATTAAAGATGGTTATTTTGGTGATAATTCAAAAATGTATTTTGTTGGTGAGCCTTCAATTAAAGATAAACGTCTTTGTGAAGTTACTCAAGAGTCAATGTATCGTGCGATTGAAATTGTAAAACCAGGTATCCGCCTTCGTGAAATTGGACGTGTGATCCAACAATATGCAGAAGCGGCGGGTTTTAGCGTAGTTCGTGAATATTGTGGGCACGGTGTTGGTAGTGAATTTCACTGCGAGCCTCAAGTGTTACACTATTTAGGTGATGATGGTGGTGTAGTTCTTCAAGAAGGTATGGTATTTACTATTGAACCAATGATTAATGCAGGTCGCAAAGAAACTCGTTTGATGAAAGATGGTTGGACAGTAAAAACCAAAGATCGTAGCCACAGTGCACAATACGAACACCAAATTGTAGTTACTAAAACAGGTTGTGAAATTTTAACGTATCGTGAAGAAGAAAAAGATCGTATTAGTAATATAATTCATCATAAATAATACAAAAAACAAAAGTAAGAATGCTCTTAAATTAATATAGAGCATTTTTTTATTTTTCATCATCGTTGATTAAGTATTTTATTGTATCCCTCCTCTCATATTAAACATTGCTTTTAACTTAATATCTTTATAAAACTATTCCTAACTATAGAACTCTAAAAGCCACAAAAAAACAACTGCAATAGCTCAAAAAAAAAACAAAAAAAGAGTTTTTTTATAAAAAATACGATAATAAAACATTTAACTATTTATTAACACATTATAATCTGTCATAATTACAATAGTTGTATTATAAGGACTTAAAAAATGAAAAAAATTTTAAAAAATATTCTAGCGTTTTCATTTGTAGGAATGGTTTTAACCGCTTGTTCAACAAATGATATGTATCGTAACGTAAATTGCGGTATGTGTAAGGAAAAAATAGTAGTAGATGAA